>VTLG01002991.1_pt1 | contig 14308 bp, 29 predicted proteins | sample 4694571 | NCBI WGS metagenome assembly VTLG01 (sample SAMN12604809, study PRJNA352737) | marine metagenome | biome: ENVO:00000447; feature: ENVO:00000209|ENVO:00000569|ENVO:01000036; material: ENVO:00002151; isolation source: viral sequences binned using virsorter ...
CTAGCGTTGCAACAACTAGATTAGATGACTCAGGTCAAGCACAACTACAAGTAATAGGAGAAATCCTTGAACAGAATAAAATGTATGATAAAGTTAAAGTCCTTGTTCCTGACGGATATCATTTAACTTTAAAGATTTCTAATCGTCTCGTGGGTTTTACTCACGGACACCTTGCAGGTTTCGGCGGTGGAGATTCTTGGAAGAAAATGGAAACCTTTTGGAAAGGTCAGATGTATGGTAAGAGTCCTTTGGCAGACTGCTCAATTTTAATATCGGGTCATTATCATCACTTCCGAGCTGTTGAACAAGGAGCAGGAAAAGATGATATGAGATTATGGTTACAATGTCCAAGTGTTGACGACTCAGAGGAACTTTATGCAAGGACTGGATTAAAAACTAAACAAGGTGTATTAACTTTGACTGTAAATGAGCAGGGTTGGGACGACTTAAAGATACTTTAAAGCCTATAAACATTGAGGTTTTCCTTAGCTAGCATAATCTTAGATTAAATGCAAGTTAATTTAAAAATATTTATAATAAAAGATTGAATTAATAATCAAAGATTGTAATGTTATAGGTATAGAGATTAAGAGTCAGTCTCTCAAAATTTAGACTCAAGAACTAGAAGAAAAGAAAGTAGCAAAAACTACAAAGCCCTGAAGAGGGGAAGAGAAACTAGGATAAAAAACAAAACAAATCTGAGGCTTGATGTAGCGGTCAAGATAGGATTTGTAATGAGTGTATTAGGAAACTATCAACATTTAGCAGTTAAATGCTCGAGAGAGAGCTTAGGAGATATCCATTAACTGTTACTAAGAGTAAGAACTCTAGGAAAGTTGCTAAGAGTGGCATAAGTCTTTATTAATTTATTAATAGAGTGTGAGGAGCTTGAGCGGGTAATAGCGTCGAAATTCAAGACAGACCACCATTGAAAGTTGCCATATAGGAACTACTTCAGTAAATGTAGAGTGTGCAAACCACCCGCCTTAAATTATTGTTAGATAAGGTATCCGAGAGGATTAGTAAGAGTATGAAGTAAAAGAACGCCTTTTAAAGTAAATGACAATTAGCAGAAATCGGCTAACGAGTTCAACCCATTTCCTTGAACGGAAGATTGGTATGAAATTAGAAGTTATAGTTATATGATTGTATAAGAGGACAGAGTAACGACAAGCTGTAAGATTATACATAACGATAGTTTCTTAATACACTCATATTAATTGAGAACTGTGTGGTGGGCGTCCAAAGGGCGAGCCAAATAAAAACGGCTAAGGTATATGGATTGACGACACCTAAGACAAGCACGGCTTACTTGTAAGTAATTGAAAGACAATAACAATTTTAAATAGTGCGTGAACCTGCTTAGATTTATCAAGTTTCGATACTTGATATAAGTAAAAACTGAAATGTTTTATCGGGCAGAGGTTGGATATCAGAACGGAAAAAGGAAAAATTCCTGAAATCCACTAGCTAGAAACTGCCCACCACAGAGTTCTTAATTGAGAATTTAAAGATACAAACTAAGTATTAGTCGGTAAGGACTTTAAGGTCGTTAGGGTTTCTGTATGTGTAAAACTCATCTTACCAATGAGATACCTGTAACCAATGCTTATGTTTGTATCTTTAAGTTCTTAACAAAGGACTTAACAATATAAATAAAGGAGAATATATGATTGACTTAAATATGCTTGATGTATCAGGCGACGACTTATGGAACTCAATTGATTTGCTTGTTGTAATAGGCAATATAATCTTTTGGCGTTTCTTTTATGTAGTAGTTATTAAAGAAGTTTTTTCTGATTTCTTTTTAGATATGAAAATGGAAAAGGAATGGAAAGAATATCAGAAAGCTGTTGCAGACTTTCAATCTTCTATTACAATAGATGATTATGACGCATAAAGATATGTTCCAAAATAATTTTCAAAACGAATTATTAAGGAATGAAATCCGTAGAAAAATGTTTAACTGGGCAATGGCTTCAGCAGAATTTGGTTATGACTCTTTAACTAAAGAAGAATGTTTAGTTGCAACAAATAGGGCATTAGCAAAAGCAAAGAAGAAGCTTTATCCTACGGTAGATTCTTTAGCTTACGAGACTTTTGAAGAAGAACTCGAAATATTAAATGGTGGAATTAAAGGAGAAGAAGAATGACGCTTGAAATATTAGGAACTGCTGAGATAGGAGAATGGCTTTCAGTTAAGCGACAAGAAGTTGCGCAATGGAAGTTTCAGGGTAAGTTACCCGAACCTGATTACATTCTCAGAGCAACTCCAGTTTGGAAAAGGGAAACCTTAATGGACTGGAAACAAGAAAATAGTTGGGTAAATAAAAGAATAGGAAGTGGAGTATAAATGAATAAAGATAAATTAATAGTTAGACAAGTTGCAATTAAAGGAGCTATTGAGCTTGTTATAGCTGATAAGAATAATGATAAAGATATGTTTGAATTAGCACAATTAATTCAAGATTGGGTGTTAGAGCCGTACTCAGATAGTGAGTTCATCTCACAAGAGCAGTCCTTTGCAAGTAGTGTGGCTCAAACACCTGCTAAGACTGGTGGCGGTCAAGCAACCGATAAACAACTTGGATTTATTTACAAGTTACTTAAAGAAGTACCAATGTCTGTTAGCTCAGTCGCACAAGAACAAGTTGATAGTGGGTTAAGTGGCGTAGGAGCTTCTGATTTGATAAAATCATTACTAGCAGAAAAAGAAAAAGCTGAACCAAAAGCTAAAGTACCTGCTAATGATTTAGAATCCCCGTTTTAGTACGAGGGTTGAGGAGCTGGTTGAGTCAATGTTTTTTTGGGTTATATTCATTTCCCCCTTTTGTTTAGCGTTGACTCAATCACAAAAGGAAAATAATGAAAATAGAACGAGATAATTACTTTGCAATAATACCTCAATGGATTTTAGATTCAGGTATTAATCCAAGAGCAATGGTGCTTTATTGTATTCTTTGGACTTATGCAGATAAAGAAGATAAGTCTTGTTTTCCGTCGGTTCAAACATTAGCTAATCGTATTGGGGTCAACAAAGCGACCACTCACAGATTGTTAAATGAACTAAAAGGAATACAAGCGATAGAAGTAAAGAACAGATTTAAAGATAATTCAAAGCAATCTAATCTTTATATCTTAAAAACTTCTAACCCTAGTATTAAAAAAGATACTACCCCTAGTGTAAATAATGATACGACCCTAGTATCATCAGTAAGTCATAGAACTATAACCAATGAACTAGAATCAAATATGCAAGCAAGTAAACTATCTGAAGAAGATAGTAAAACCCGCAAAGCTATATTTAAAACATTTACATCAGAACTAGGATATGAACCTAAAACTCAAATGGAAAAGTCAGGTTGGTTCAAGTGTGCAAAGGAGCTTCAGCTTGCAGGTGCAACACCTGAAGATGTTATGTTTGCAATTCAATCATATAAAAAACATTGGAACAATGTAGATGTAACACCTTATGCAATAACTAAATGGTTTGGTAAGTTTGAGTCGCTAGGAAAAGAAGAGAAACAGAAACAAGCTTATATTGATAATCCAAAACTTAGATGTGATGAGAACGGACATAGCATAATAGATTTTGGAAACATAAAGATTTGTAATGTATGCAAAGAGGAGTGGACATAATGACAACAGAAATTGGTTTTACATACGAATATGTAACAGAACAAGATAAGAAGAATGCAGTTGAACGACAGCTTGCTGACCTTGAAGCAAGTCATTTTAGTTTAACTTTAGTTGAGCCGTCCAAGTTAAAGGAAAGCCAACAGCACATTCAATGGAGACAACAAAAGCTCGCCATAGAAAACACAATAAAAAAATTAAGACAGACAAAAATAATGATGTTTACAGGAGAAGAAGAGTAATGGGAAAAATAAATGCTACTAATGAAATAAAAAAATCTATTACAAAAGCTAATTTAGATAATATAAATATTGAATATATTATTATTCATTGCAACAAAATATTAATGGAAGAAAGAGTTAGAAGAGGTATTGATACAAACACAGGAGATGTTAGATATGGCTAGTGAACTATTTGAAAAGAGATTAGCTTTAACAAGACAACTTCTTGCAGTTGGTTATGGAAGAGTTTATTTATCTGAGTTAACAATATCTGAACTTGAAGATTTAATTAATCAAGACCCCGAAGAAATTCTTAGAGAAGAAGATTTAAAAGCAGAGCTAGAAATCATAGAACAAAAAAGAGGAAACGGAAGAGAACCTTTTATTCAGTTAGACTGAAAGGAAACTCGGCAGGAATCATTCCATAGCGCTGGAACTCGCAAGAGCAAAGGCGCTCCTGCCGTTTTTTATTTTAAAATGACTTAGGCGCAGACTTAGGCGCAATTTCACAAATGCACAAAGTTAATGAAAAATGAAAGTTCTAGCCCTTTTTTGAGGTCAAAATTACAGAATTATTTAAAGTTTTTTTAAGAAACCTAAAAAGCCCAATGTTTATAGGCTTATTTTCTTTAAAAAATATAATAAAAGATTGTTATATTTATAATCTCTGATTATATTTATAGTATGAAAACAAACAAATTAAATTTAACAGGAAACGAAAAAGTAAATTTTGCTAGAGGTAGTTTCTACCACATTCTTGAAAGCTCACAAAAAGAAAGTTTATCAAACACAGGCATTTGTGGAACTTCATTTGCTAACAGAAGTGGTGGAGAAAGTGTTTTAAACATAGAAAACGGAGTAGGTTGCACAGGTTGTATGGTAAAAGCAGGATATATTAAAAAGGTTTCTTCAGATGTTGTTGAAACTGAATATGAAGTGCTAGTAGATTTTAAAGCTACTAATGAGCTTATAAACAAAATGCACTTTACATCAAGCCAAGATATTGCAGAAAATTCAAACTTAGTTGTAGGACAAATTTTCGGGATAGGTAAATAAAATGGAAACACAATTTTGTAAAAACATAACTATCAATCTCTATACAAGGGAAACAGGAACTTGCGGTCAGAAGTTAGGCGAACTATTTACACCTTATGCAAAAGAATTATTTACACCAAACTATTGCTTTGAATGTGAAGCTTTCGCAAACAATGAGGATAAGTAAATGAGTTATATATCTGAAAAAGGATTCGCTGGCAAAGTAATGAATGAAGCTTTAGCTGTTGATTACGGAAGATTTAATAAAGAATCAAAAGGCAAGGAAGTAATTATTCAAGGAATAAATAATCCTAGCCCAGTTAAGCATAACGATTTGTTACTTTGTGATTTGGTAAAGATGATTGATGAAGCTTCAAAAGAACTTCGTAAAGCAAAAAGAAATAGAACAGATGTTCGAAATAAAGAAATTAAGATTGCTAAAACAAAATTAGATAGCCTAAGAAAAGAACTTGGCGAAAGGAATAATGATATAAGATGAATGAAGAGCAAGCTTTAAATCTTTTAGTTCAAATGGAATGGAATTGTCCAAACTGTAAAGGAAAACTTGAATCGACTGCTTGGATTAAATATTGGAAAGTATGTCAAAGAGTTTCTTGTGATTATATGATTGATATTAGAAAAACAGAAATAATAGAAAACAAATCAGATTTGAACTTATAAGTTGTTTAATGATTAAATTTATAATTCAAAATTTTGTAAGAAAAGAATATCATCACTTCAGAGATTATGTTGAGTATGATGAATCCAAAATGCACCCTTTTGATTATGGAAATAACAAAAACAAAATTGAGTTTGATAAAAGAGTTGCTGATTTGAGGAAAAAGTATTTAAACCAAATTCTTTGCACGGAATGTTTTTATTATTATCCGAAAGAAGAAATGATTTATACAGACAAGCCGTATGTAGAAGTAGGATTAGATTCTGAATATTGGTTTTATTGTTCTAATGAATGTATTGATTACAGAAAGAATTTAAACAAGTTCGTTTAGCAATGCTAACATTGTCCTATGACAGAAAAAGCTAGCTGGAAAGAGGGAAGCGCTCTTGTCCGAAACGAAAAACTAATAGATACATTACTAGATTCAATTGCAAGTGGAATGTATGTTAACCTTGCGTGCCAATCAGTTGGAATAGATACATCAACCTTATATCAATGGAAGAAAAAAGGTCAACAAGGAATCCACCCTTACGATAAAGTATGGAAAAGATTACAAATAGCTGAAGCTAAAGCTATTGAAAGAAGATTAAATAGAATTGATGAAGCAGGTCAGAATGGTAATTGGCAAGCAGACGCTTGGTATCTTGAGAGAAGATATCCTCACTTGTTTGGCAAGAGAGATACAATTGCAATAGAATCCGAAGATAGACCTAAAGTTACGCTAAAGTGGGCAGACGGAAATATATTGGAGAATGATGAAGAAGAAGATATTAAAGTTCTTGAGACAAAAGAAGTTGTTAAACCCGAATTGGAAGAAAACAATGATTGAGGATTACAACCAAGAGTTTGAAAAAATAATAGATTTTAATGATTTAGAATATCTTGAAGATTTTGATTCTTTAAATCCTGAAGAGTTTGTTCTTCCTGCTGTTATATTTATTCCAAAAATAATTGATAATAATGTTATGTACACATCTATTCCAGTTGATGTTAATTTAGTTGAATCATTTCTTATTTGGATTACAACTGAAGAATAATGCAATCTGCATTAGAACAGACGGCAGTTGGTGGTTATGAAATTACTTTGCCAGCATTACACGAAGCACAAAAGGTTGTAGCAAGTTCAGAAGCAAGATTTAAAGTATTATCTGCTGGTCGTCGTTGGGGAAAAACTAAGTTAGGTGTTTGGCTTTGCCTTAAATACGCTTGGCAAGGAAAAAGGGCTTGGTGGATTGCTCCGTCTTACTCAATGACTAATGAAGCTTGGGTTGACCTTAGACAAATAGGTAAAGAATACGGAATTGTAGTTAAAGAAGCTGAAAGAACAATTATTACTCCTACTGGTGGTTCAGTTCAAGTTCGTTCTGCTGATGACCCAATGAAATTAAGAGGTGCAGGTTTAGACTTTGTTGTTTTAGATGAGTGCGCCTTTATGAAACCTCAAACTTGGTCTGAAGTAATAAGACCCGCTTTAACAGAAAAAAAAGGTTCAGCTTTATTCATAAGTACACCTAAAGGTTATAACTGGTTCGAAAAAATCTATTCTGAAGCAAATCAATTAGAGAACTGGGAAAGATTTACCTATCCAACTATATCAAATCCTATTATTGACCCTGAAGAGCTTGAGTATGCTAAAAAAGAGATTGGTTCATTTCTTTATTCACAAGAATACGAAGCTCAGTTCATTGAAGCAACTGGTGGTTTGTTTAAAGCAGATTGGTTTAAGTTTTATTCGGTTGAACAGTTTGGTAAAAAGGTTAAATACAGATTAAGCAAAGACAGAACAGTTAAGTTAAAAGATTGTAGAAGAGTTGCTACTGTTGACCTTGCAACATCAACTAAACAAACTGCTGACTATACAGTTATTACTTCAGTTGCAATAACACCAAATAACGAATTAATCATTTTAGATATAGACCAACAGCGTTTAGAAGCTCCCGATATTATTCCGCTATTAGAACAAAAAGTAGAACAATATGATTTACAATATATAGGAATAGAAAAAGCAGGGTATCAGTTAGCTTTTATACAAATGGCTAAAAGACAAGGCTTAAATATTCGTGAACTGAAAGCAGATAGAGACAAAGTATCAAGAGCTTATCCTTTAGTTGCAAAAATGGAATCGGGAGATATATATTTTCCGAAGAATGCAATGTGGATAAGTAATGTACAATCAGAACTATTAAGGTTTCCTGAAGCAGAACACGACGATATTGTTGACTCATTAGCTTATGCAGTTTTAGAAACTAAGAGGCGAAAGACTTTAAAAGCGTGGTAATGTTATGTACAATAGAGACGCAAGGTAGCTTGGTTGTGCCTTTTAGGGTTGCGTCCACAACCTTGCCCTTGCATAAGAGATAGGTAATAATGGCAGAACGAAGAAGCTTTAGAGATATAATTTCTAATATCAGATATACAGATAATAGAACGAGTTACAAAAGAAGTACGGGTTACGATTTTCTTAGAGATGACCCAAATGACAGCGCTTATGGAAGCAACTTATCTTTTATTCAGGGTTATAACACAAGAGCAGGAGATTGGAATGTTGAGGGACTTGGAAACGGTCAATCTAACTCAGCAGTAGTCGCTTGCTTACAAGTCTTAGGTACATCATTCTCAGAAGCAGAACTAAAGGTTTATTTTGAAAATGAAGTAGGAGAACTAGAAGTATTTCCTAAACACCCGCTATCAAATCTATTTAAAAGACCAAATCCTTTTATGAGTGGAGATGTTGTTCAGAATTATCTTATTACAGCAATGCACATCTCAGGAGACGCTTATTTATTAAAACAAAAGAACGACGCAGGAGAAGTTGTTGCTTTATATCCTCTTATGCCTGAGAATGTTACGCCAAAAGGTTCAGAAGAAACATTAATTGAATATTACTCTTACGAGACAAACAATAAAACAGTTGCACTTGAAAGAGATATGATTGTTCACTTTAGATTAGGTTTAGACCCTAGCAATCATAGAAAAGGTTTCTCGCCATTAAAAACTATTCTAAGAGAGATATACGGAGATGAATCTGCTGGACAGTTAGCAACAGCGTTATTAGCCAATATGGGTGTTCCAAGTTTCTTAGTTACTCCTAAAGACGAATATGGTTTCTCGGAAGAAGAGGGAGAAGCAATCTCTAAGACATTCCAAAGAAAAGTAGCTGGTAAGAATAGAGGTAAGCCATTAGTTCTATCAGGTGGTGTTAATGTAGAGAAGCTTGCATTTAGTCCTAAAGATTTAGAGATAGGAGCTTTAAGAGAAGAGTTTGAGTCTAGGGCTTCTGCTGTTCTTGGTGTTCCTGCTATTCTTGCGGGATTACAAGTCGGATTAAAGAATGCTACTTATGCTAATGCTAAGACCTTAAGAGAGTTCTTTACAGAACAAAAGCTAATACCTTTATGGAATTTAGTTGCGGGAGAGATATCTGCTCAATTGTTACCTGATTATACAGAAGCAGATAAGTTAGTTACTAAGTATGACCTTACTGATGTTAGAGCCTTACAAACAGATACTAATGAGATATACGAAAGAATGAATGTAGCTGTTCAAGGTGGTTGGGCTACTGTTGCTGAAGCAAGGCAGGCAGTTGGATTACCAATAGATACTAACCAAGATGTTTACTTATTAGGTACAGAAAAGGTTATTGTTCCTGCTGATATGTTAAAAGAACAAGAGTTACAAGTAGAAACTCCGCAAGAACAACCAGTACAGAACCCTTTAGCTTCGCAAGAAGAACCTGAGACTTCCTCGCAAGAGAATGCTGAATACAAAGTAATAAAAGAGATAGACGGAGAGTACTGCGTTATATCTGAAAGAACTGGTAGGAATATGGGTTGTTACCCTACTAGGAAGCTTGCTCAGACAAGACTAGACCAAATACATAGATATTCTAATGATAAAGTTGCGCTTGAAAAGGATATCTTTACTACACAAGAAGAAGCAGAGAATAGAGCTAAAGAGTTAGGTTGTTCAGGTTTTCATACTATGGAACAAGATGATACTACTTACTATATGCCTTGTTCTTCTCACGATAAGTATGAAGAGTTGGTTGAAGATAATGACTCAGGAGAATACTAATACTTCTTTGGCTCGGGATAAATCCCTCGCCAAAAAGAACCCCTTATCTACATCTACATATAAGGAAGTAAACAATCAATCTTCTTCTCTTACTGTCTCTTCTACTACACACTTAGTTGATTCTATTGATTTAGAGGTGGAGGTAGACCAACATAAACATCAATTCTATAAAAAAGGAAAGTACGACGACATAGATTTCTCAATACCTAAAGGCGTTAAGAGACAAGCAGAGAGAGGACTAGGTTGGGTAGGAGAGTATAGAAGAGGTGGTACATCAGTAGGTAGAGGTACTGCTAGGTATCTAATCAATAATACAAAAGCCTCGCCACAAAAGGTTAGACACATTGCTAGATACTTCCCTAGACACGAGGGAGACTTAAACAGTCCTGACGCTAGAAGCGGTAAGATAACTAATGGTGTTATAGCTTGGGCGTTATGGGGTGGTAACGCTGGTAGACGCTGGTCTGAGAAGTTGGTTCGGGCTATGAACAAGAGAGATGAAAAGGCAGAGACAGCAGAGGAACTACTAAGAAGATATCATCTACTCAAGCTACAAGAGACAGAGTACATAGAGAATAGGTTTGAGAGTGTAGAAGTAAAGCAGTCTATCTATAAGAACTATGAAGCTTTGATAAAGAACTGGAACGCTTGGCTTACGAACTACTATGTCAATCTCTTGCGTAATCAAAATAAAAAAATCGTGGAGATACTGGGGAGAGCGAAAAATAGCAGTGCGCAAAAAAATTCGTTTTTGAGAACAGGTTCTTTATATCAATTAGATAACTATATAGACGAGAGTACTCAAGAATGGGCATTAGATGTTTATGATATATATACATCAGTAATTACAGACTTTACTTTATTTCAACTAGGTTTACTTCTTCCTGAATCTTTTAAGGGTATTAGTGAGGTTGAGCAAGTAGGGATTTTTAAAGCAAGACGAAAAACAAAACGACAAGTTATCAATGAGGGCTTTTATCCAATTAGAGCAGGTGGACAAGTTGTAACTCCTTACACTCCAGTTACTAGAAACAGAGAATCTATTGCTTACTTGAACAATAGGTTTGATAAAATTTTTCCTGATATGGCTAAAACGACTAAAGCTAATTTGAATAGAGCAATCAGAAGAGGATTAGATACTGGAAGAGAGTTAGGACTGACTGGGGACGCACTCTTTGATTATGTAAATGCAGAAGTTACAGACACCTTACCGAAAAAACATCTTAAGAGAGCCTCGACTATTGCTAGAACCGAAGCACAATCACTTGCTCAATTTGGACAAGCCAACTTAGTTAAAGAAACTGGCATACCAGTTGTTAAAGAATGGCAATGTTCTTTTGTTAGGTCAAGAGATACACACATTAGAGCTGACGGTCAAGAAGTAACACAAGATGAAGATTTTAGAGTTGGTGGTTATCCAGCTAGTTATCCTGCTGACCCTAGACTTCCAGTAGCAGAAGTAGCTAACTGTAATTGTAATGTGATTTACAAAACCCGTAGGTTGTAAGTAACGACCCAAAAAAATTTTTTTTACTTCGTAAAATAATCTTTGATTTGCATAACTTTCTATATGTGATATAATTAATGATTATAACAAAAGGAGATAATATGCGAAATATAGCAGATATCCAAAAGGATATAAGTAGCCATAAAAAGATAAGGTATAACGGAAGTATGACACCGCAAGAATGGTGGGATATTGACGCTGACTTATCGACTGAACTTTGGGACGCTAAATTCTACTTAGGTATGAAATTAGTTCCGCCGAGTTCTAAATAAAAAGGAGAAATAATGGAGAGTAAAGAAGAAAAGTTTAAAAGGCTTGCAGTATCAAGAGTCAATAAAACTTTAAAGCATATTCGTTTGCTTGGTAATCTATCAAACCAAAGTTTGTATGAATACCCTGATAGATATATTCCACAAATAGAAAAAGCAATTCTAAATGAATTGAAAGAAGCTATTTACAAACTAGAAAATAGAATCGGTCAGCAAAGCGACGAGCCATTCGCTTGGGAAAATGATAATGAAATATAAATTTGTAGAATCTTTCAAAGTTGTATTTGAAATTGAATCAGAAACTGAAGCAAGAGCTAAAAAGGCTTATTCAGAACTATTTGATAAGAATATACAGCTTGGGTTTGATAAATGGAAAGATACTGACCTAAAGATACTGGTTGGGAAGTTTCATTTAGAAGCAAAAAAAGAAGAGGAATAACTTGCATATAATTAAAGATTATGTAATAATTGATTATGGAAAAAACAAAGGAAAATAAAATGAAGATTGAAGAAATCAAAAAAGTAAACGACTCTATATCAAACGAAGATATGGAAAAAAAATTAGACGAACTAATTGCCGAATTAGCAGTTGTTAGCAAAATGTTTGATTCTTTATTTATATTAAGAAAAAATGGTAAAGCAACAGCAGAAGAAAAAAAAGAACTAGGCAAATTAAAAAGAAAAAGTGCTGACCTATATTTTGCAATAAATGTAGCTCAAGACATTTTAAAGGGAGAATAAAAATGGATTCAGTAGATATAGAAATAAAAGTAGAAGAAGCTCAAAGAATAGTTACAGAGTATCTCAAAACCACAATTGAAATATGCGTAACTAATGCTCTTGAAGATGAGAATGACTTACAAGAATATGATTGGCATAGGATTGCTAAATATCTTTCAAGCGAGATTATTTTAACTAAAAGTCATTGGAACTTGTAAAGAGGAATAATGATTTATCAAAAGAGAACTACTTTTAAATTTGATTGCATAGAATGTCATTTAGAATTAGAAGTAACACATTTATTTTGGTCTGCTTTGGAATGTTTATTCTGTAAAGCGGAAATAGAACAAGAAGATATAAAGTTAAAGGAGAATAAATGAAAATATTAGTTGCTTGCGAATATTCGGGAATTGTTAGAGACGCATTTTTAAGAAAAGGTCATAATGCTGTTAGTTGTGATATTTTAGAAACTGAATCTCCAATAATTTATGAAGAGGGTCATTATAAAGGAGATGTAAAAGATATTCTTTATGACGGTTGGGATATGATGATTGCCCACCCACCTTGTACTTACTTATCAGTTTCTGGACTGCGTTGGTTATATCACGACGAAGATAAGCATTTACCAAAAGAAAAAAGACGACCACACCCAAAATTTCCAAATAGGTTGCAACAACAAAAAGAAGCTTTAGATTTTGTTCGTTTGTTACTAGAAGCACCAATAGAGAAAATATGTGTAGAAAATCCAGTAAGTGTAATTTCATCACAAATTGCTAAACCTAGTCAAACTATACAACCTTATGAATTTGGACACGCAGAATCTAAAAGAACTTGTTTATGGTTAAAAAACTTACCATTATTAAAAGGTACTAACAATGTCTATGACTATATGATGACCTTACCTTTAAAAGAGAGACAAAGAATCCATTGGTTAGGTGGCGGTAAAGGAAAAGAACGAAGTAAATTCTACACGGGTTTTGCCGACGCTATGGCGGAACAATGGGGATAGGAGAATAATGGATATTGTATTACAGTATCTAATCCTGATAATGCTAGGAATATTAATAGGAAAGAACATATAAAGAAAGAGAGGAATAAATAATGGAAGAATATCCAATGAAAATAAATTTGTCCATTGATATTAATAATGGAGAAATAGTAAGAGTATATTCTAACAACACTAAAGATGATGTAGTAGTTGAATCATTAACAATTAGCAAATCAACAAATGGTAAAGAGCAGGAAGTAGAATTTATTTCTTATGAGGATAAAGAATAATGTCTGAACCAATAATAAAGAAAATAAAAATATTGTTTACTGGCGAGATGACTTATCTATGTAATGATACTGAGCAAGCTCTAGCCTATGCAAAAGAACAATGCGAAAGATACCCGCAACTAAATTTAAAAAGAACAGGAATTGTTAATCTTGATTTTAAACCAGTAGCTTTGGAAGAAGAATGAATAGAAGTTACTGGGTTAGATATAAAGCAAGAGAAATGAAAAAGAATCCTAATCTAGTTCGTGATGAACTTGTTAAACAAAGATTAGAAGAAATGAAAGCAGAGGGATTGTAAATGGAAACATCAAAAATAATAGATATCATAAATGAAAAAAGTACATTATCTTGTTTAGTGCATACAACCGAAGATGACGACCAGTATTGTCCTTATGACGCAACTGGATTAGAAGTCAACATTGAAATCAAATCTCGCAGGCAAAAGTTTGATGAATGGTTTATTGAGTTTGATAAATTTGCAACAAACCTTGAGTTAGCTAATGAAGAACAAAAAAGATTTTGGTATGTTAACGAATACAACGGAAAGATAATAGCTTGGGATATAACAGAACTTTGCAGAACAGGTTATGACTTTAATTGGAGCTTTAAAATAATGAATGATAAAACAGATTTCGGTACTTCAGAAAAGATATATAAACGAGTAGGATTTTTAAAAGAAGAATACGGATTCGAGATTTAGCAGGGACTCTTAGGTCTTTCTTTAAATTCCCTTTGTTTCTAGGGGTCTCTGCTTTTTTCGTGTATAGTTAAAGCTATGGCTAGTCTTACAAGTATTCGTTCAGGTTTAGGAACTAGACTTGAAACGATAAGTTCTTTATTAGTATATGATTATGTGCCTGATTCGATTGAACCACCTTGTGCAATCGTA
>VTLG01016955.1_pt1 | contig 14308 bp, 19 predicted proteins | sample 4694571 | NCBI WGS metagenome assembly VTLG01 (sample SAMN12604809, study PRJNA352737) | marine metagenome | biome: ENVO:00000447; feature: ENVO:00000209|ENVO:00000569|ENVO:01000036; material: ENVO:00002151; isolation source: viral sequences binned using virsorter ...
GAAATTGACTTCTGTATTGCATAGGTCCTGCACCAAAATCTGTACCAGCATAGTAACTTGCTATATTAGTTGCATCAGTTAATGCCTGAGGAGTGCCTGCAGTAGCAAAACCTCTAGTCATCGCTTGTGCAGTTCTTTCGTCACCAGTAAAGTCTGCTAATCTTTGCCCGCCATAAGGTGTATATCCTTGTAAAGACTCGCCTTCAGCTCTACCTAATAGTCTAGTAAAATATGGCTCTGCATATTCAGGCAAATTAGTTTGTACAACAGTTTGACTGCTAGGTGCTGAACTACCACCGCCTTTAAATTTTCTCATTGTTTACCTCGTATTCACAAAAGATTGCTAGCTTTTTCCAATCAGGTCTGTCTTTAACCCAATTCCAAAACCCTGCACGCCCTATACTTTCAATACCATGGCATTGATTATTTTTAGCGTATTGCTCTAAAGCATCTATACCTAGTTCTACCCACTCTTCCATCTTTTCTCCAGCTACATGCTCAAGACTTAGCATACGTTTACCCGTAGGATATTCATAAAACTCTGTGACTAACACGCCTTTAATATTGAACTGATCGTTTTCAAATATTATCCAGATTTTTTTTCTATCATTGAGAGCTTCATAAAAAATATCATCTACAGTTATTCTGCCATTAGAACGCTTGCATGATTTTTCTAACATTTTTTTTATGCCATCCCAAATTAAAATTAATTGATCTACAGTAACGATACTGTAGTCATAAGTAGATTCTTGTATTTCTGCTACTTGATTCATGTCGGCATTACCATTTGATCATTTATTTTTCTAGCTTGTTGAGTTGTACCAGTCTTTTCTTTTCTAACGTCATCCATCATTTTATAAAGTTTGTTAGCACCAGCATCTGAACTACCATCACCCAGCATAGAAACTACATCGGCTGGTACAATAAACTCATCTTGAGAAACTGCAATGGCTTCTTTACCACCTATGCTGCCAAGTAAGTCATCATCCATACCGCCCTTACCTTGTCCTTCTATAAGACCAGATGTTTGTGCTTGCGGATTGGTTATTTCTTTTAAGACTGTATCTCTAAGTTGCATAAAAGCTTCAACTCCATACATTTCTATAAATCGTTCTACTACAGTTTCATCATCGGATTCACCTAAAATAAAAGCTCTAGTTTCTGCCATTAAATTATCAGTATCTCCACCTTCTTGGTAACCCATTTTTTTTACTACATCAGGTGCAACTTTTTGTAGAGCTTCAAGACCCGGATTTGGTAAATCAGTATCACCGCCTTCAGCCATAGTTCTTGTAGTTTCATCTAATAATTGTGGTGGCTCAACGCCTGTATATGCTGTGTAAGGATCAATAACTTCTGGTTGTAGCATTGGCATTGGCATCATAGCACTAGTAGTGTCATAACCACCTTTGCTTGCATATTGTGGTGAATCTAAAAGATTAGGATCAAGGTTTGCATTAGTAACTGGTCCTAGTGTTTGATCTGCAGGCTGATTAGTTAAAGCAGCGTAAGAAGGATTTATAGTAGCTGGATCAAAGTACATTGTTTCTGGTTCAAAGCCTGCTCTAAAATCTGGATTGATTGCATAAGTTTGTCTCTGCGGTACATTAAGAACTACATCGTCTAATTTTTTTTCTTCAAATAAATTAGATTTACCACCTCTATAGAATTGTGTTAAACCTCCGCTTGCAGAAAATATGACTGGTTCAGGATTATCCATAAATGCTTGCAATTTCCTATCTTGTGCATCTTTTTCTGCTTGAGCTATGCCTTGTAGCATATCTTCTTCAGCAGCAGAATATGCAGCTTCTGTGCCTACAGCAGCTAATGGTAAGAAAGCTTTAGGATTAGTTAATCCTTCAGCTACATTACCTACAGCTTGCAAAGGACCTTGTCCTGCAAAAGGTGTGCTAAACATTTCGCTAGCACCTTCTGTAAATCCTTTAAAATTAAAATCTTTTGGATTAGTTAAAGATGTGCTTTTTGATAAGAATTGTTTAGACGCATCTGCACCAGCTTTAGTAGCAGTTTCTAATTGTCCTGCAGTTGCATCTGCCACTGTTGTACCTGCATCTTCCAAAGATTTTGTAAATGCAGTTGTATTTTTTGCTGCATCACCAGCATATTTAAAAACATTACCTAATCCGTAAGATAAAAGACCAGCTTTAATTCCTTCTTTAAGACTACCTTCTTGAGCAGTAGTTACTGCACCTGATGCTAGTGCTGCACCTAAAGGTCCACCAAAAATACCACCAACTATTGGAGCAGCAAATGATAAAACATCGCTCAAACTAAAAGCTTCAGCTAAACCTGTATTAGGATTAGTAGTAAGTTGACCCATTTGTGCGAGTCCACGCACTTCTGCGGGATTCATATGCACAAGTGTAGTATCACCAAACCTTCCTTGTTGGCTTATATTTTTTACTTGCTGTTGAAGATCATTCATATCATTCCTCCGTTGTTTCACAACCAAAAGCTGTAAAACTTAAATTGCCATCGCTGGCGTATACATTAATTCTATCTGTTTCGGTAACTGTTATTCCTATAACTATTGTGTCTGATGAGTTAGCTGCTAAAGCTTTATCATAAAATAAATAATCTTTATTACTGGTAGTTGCACCGCTTACTGCCACACTAACTCTATAAGTCACACCTGAACCTGATCTATTGCAAACGACTATAGAACTAATAGTTGTTTGTGTAGCTGTTGGTACAGTATAAAGAATTGTTTCAGTAGTACCTGCTGGTGCTTGTTGTCCTAAAACTTTTAAAGTATCAGACATTCCCTTTTGCTCCCATCAATAAAAACTGATGACGTTTAACTGCTTTAGAAGCAGCAGAAGTTTTTAAACTTTCTACTCCGTTTATTTCACTAAACACATCTTGAAACAATTGCTCTATTGTTCTTCTAGTTATTTGCTCATTAATTAATTCATAATCAGGCAAAGGCAATGGTAAAGGGGGTGCTGATTTACTAGCCATTATTTAGCTCCATCGGGTCTTACTTCAAATCTGGTGTCACCTAAACGCCATTTAAAATCACCATCGGCATTTTCTATTCGTACTGCTACTTGTCTAGTTCTACCTCTAGTATTTTTATAGTTTGTTGTTGCTGTTAAAGCAGAAGTTGATAAAGTGCTTTGTGCTTCATTAGGATAACTTCTACCTTTTAAAACTAAATTGACTGTGTCATTTGCATTTGATGAGTCTTGAAATTCTATATCAGGTATTATCTTAGAAAGATACATAAACTGCTCACCTGCAGGGTCTAAATCTATATCGGCAGATTCTATATAAGCAGGAAAAGCTGTGCCATCTGCTAAATTACCTGACTCATGGTTATATAAATAATTTTTATCTGTATTGTCTAACTTACCTGCTGCTAAAGGATTAGTTAAAGTTGGTGCATCATCCCAAGCTGTACGAGTAAAGCTGTCATTAGTTGTGCCTATTGCCCAAACATTTTCTGCATAATTATAAGTTACATACCTATCTATTTCGTTGCTAGCACTAGAAGCATAAAACCAAATAACTTCATTGTGTTCAACATTATTAGCAGCAAAAAATTTAAACTTAGCACCTTTGTTCATGTCACTGAAAATATGATCTAAGACTGTACATTGTAATCTTTCAACATTACCAGCAGCACGATAAAAAGCTCCATCATCCATAAAGTAAACTATGTTACCTACAGAAGCACCAGCTTTTGGAGCTATCATTCCTATACCGCTAGCTATTTCATTAAAAGAAAAATAAAATGGTGAGCCAACAAATCGCATAGAAAAAATACTAGAATCAGTAAAAACTAAAGTTTCTTGTCTAGTAGATATTGCTCCGATAATTTGACTACCAGATGATAATTTTACTCCACCGGATGAATTAGTTGCAGATGGTGTCCAATCAACTAAACTTTCTGAATCAGACCATCTTACAAACAAAGGATCAATAGTTGAGCTACCTATAGGATTACAACCAAAAGCAAGTACATGCCTATCTACATCTGAAGTCATAACTTGAAAAGCAGCTATAGGACAATTAGAAGCACCAGCTAAAGAGCTTGCTAATACACTTCTATTAGCATCAAAAAAACCATTACCTGTTGTGCCAGCACTCGTACCATTTGTACTTTGCCAAACATATAAAGGACCACCTCTAGGGATTGCTACTGCATCTACACCAAAATTATCTATTGACCATAATCGCAATTGACTATTTACAGCTACTGGACTGGTACTTCCGAATGTACTATCTCCCCATGTGCTTGCACCCCAACCAGTACCAGATACATATTCGTCTAGACCTGCATTTATATAATATTGACCAGCCGTACTACCACCGCCATTACCGCTATCAGAACTATTTGCAGTTACGCTAAGTGCTATGGTGTATGAATTTGCGTTGACGTTAGCTAAAACTTGATGCTCAGTATTTAAAACGGCTGCAGTTACATTACCGCCCAAAGTTGCTGCATCTTTAAATCTAACAAAATCTCCGGGGTTGCAACCATGACTAGTATCATTGACTGTTAAAGTAGATGAGCCATTTGAAATAGCAAAAGTAACATCGCCTGCTGCAGTTGTATTTCTTACAGCAGTTACGTCATAAAAAGTATCACCCTCTTGGACGTATAATTTTTGGTGTGTACCTAGGACATTGTAATGAGTTAAGTCTGTATCTTTATAAGTATGTATAGCACGACAAGTACCATCAAAAGTATTAGGAGAATTTTTTGCCCAACCGCCTATTTTTTCTGGACGACCTAATCTAAATCTAATCTTATCTGAATCTAGCCAACCACCATCATTTGAATAAGAAGTAACTTCCTTGTTGATTCCGGGTTTAAATTGAAACTTAACCAAGGGCATTTAGACTGTCTCCCACGCTTCGCCTTCAAAAAGCAAAGCCTCTGCTTCTCTTCTTCTAACTAAACCTTCTAAGACTTCACCATTACTTTTATTCCAACGCTTCATTTGATTTGGCACAGTATGATAATCGCCTGCATTTAAAAGTTTTAACATAGTCGAATCGTTTAAATTAGTTGGACCAAGGTTATAAGTCCAACAAACTAAAGCATCAAATTGATTTTGTTCTAAAGATACTGTAACTAATTTTTTTACATAATCCTCATACTCAATAAGTTCTTCTTCAAGCCAAGCTTCAGCTTGTTCTTGTGTACAAGTATCACCTTCTTTTACATCTTTGATTCTGCCGTAAGCTATTGTCCATTTTTGTGCCGGACATAAATATGCTTTTAATTCACAACCTTCAAACTTTTTAATTAAGGCAATCCCTTCTTGTGATATGTGCATGTTACTCTCCCGATTTAGTAGTGGTAACTTTTCGATAGTACACCACAACTTCTTTAAGTTCATTTATATACCTCTTTAACTCTTGTGTGTTATAAGCCATTAGTTCATAGTCTGGTACAGACATAGCTAGAAATACAACCTTGCCTTGATCTTTTTCAATAGATGCTAAAAACTCTTCTAGGTTTTTTGTAGATACTACATACCAATAAGGTTCTTTTAAATCTATCTCTCTTGGTAATATTGGTTGAACAATAGTTCTTTCTAATGGTTTTGTTATTACTTCTACTTGTTTAGTCGGTATTAGACTGCAACTGTAGACCATCATCAAGGACATCAATATTACGACTGATCTCTTCAATACTTTCAAATACATCTTTAGTTCCTTTATTTACTCTGGGTTCTATCAAACCGGGTTTTGCAAAAGCTAACTTACTTAGATCGTGTCTTTTAAACACATCTAAGTAGCGTTGCATTTCTGCTTCATACTGTTGGGTCTTAGATTGCAATTCTAATAAACCTTCTGTTTGCAATTTAAAATCATTTTGCAAGCTTTCTATTGCTGCTTTCTGCTCTTTATCTCGTAGTTCAAAGGCTTGATTTATTTCTGCTAGTCTAGAATTTTGCCAATACAAAAAACTACAAGCCATAAATAAAATGCCAACTACTCCTAATAATATCTTACTCATATGTATAAATGTTTAGTGGTTCTATTTTACCTTTAACCGCTATAGGTTTTAGAGGTTTTAAATTATAGCCACATAAATTTTCAGTAGCCTCACCAATTAATAAATCAACTTTTCTTTCTTTAGTAGCACTTTCTAAACGAGCTGCTATATTTACTGCATCACCTATAGCTGTGTAATCAAATCTATTTTCTGAACCCATATTACCAATTGCAGCCGAACCAGTATTTATTCCAATACCTATTGCTATTTCTGGCAATCGTTCTGCTTGCAACTCAATAGCTAAAGCTTTTATGTTTTCTACAATTTCTAAAGCACAGTCTACTGCTGCTTTCGGATGATCTTGCAAATCTAATGGTGCATTAAATATTGCCATCATTGCATCGCCAATATATTTATCAACCATACCGCCATGTTTTTGTACTGCTTTTTGTTGTGCTGTTAATACTTTATTCATTATGTATGTAACATCTTCTGGTTTTAGTTTTTCTGACATAGCTGTAAAACCTCTAACATCAGTAAAAAGAAATGTAGCTGTTTTAGTTTCGCCACCAAGTTGTAACAAATCAGGATTCTCTTGCAATCGTTTAACTTGTCTAGGATCAAGATAGTGTTCAAATTGTTTTTTAATTTGTAGTCTTAATTTATATTGTTCTCTAAATTTTGTATAAAAAGCTAGCGAGCCAGTTATAAATTGAGATATTAAAGTCCAAGTAACATCAAGTAATAAACCTGATTGTATCAAGAAAAACCCTGATATAGCAGTGCCTAAGAAAATATTACCAGTCACAAATAATCCTAGATAAATTCCTGCATACTGCAAAACAAACCAAACTAATAATACAGAGACTATAAGAATGCTTAGTTCTGCAAGCATATTCCAAGCTGGTATGTATGGACTATCTTGGATCAATAAAGATTCTGAAAGAGCTGCTTGTATTTTATGAGGCTCTAATAATCCTACTGGCGTAGCTATTTGTGGCATAACTCCATTAGCAGTAACTCCAACAAAAACAAACTTACCAAATACTTCCATGCTATCTAAATCTGTTTCTGGAGTCTTAACCCAGCTTATCCACTTTCTACCGAGAGTATCTGTTTTTACAGGAGGTATACCTTGTACAGTAATTTCTTCTATACCTGCTGTTGTGGATTTTATTATGTAGGTTTTGCCACCAGTCAAAGTTTTTAAAACTTCTGTACCAAAAGCACTAACGAATCCATCTGGTGTTTGTAACAACAAAGGTATTCTTCTTACTAGATTATCTATATCTACTGGTGCTGTTGCTATGCCTTGTGCTGCAGAGTTTTTTAAAATATCTATATTTTCTGCAACTCCATTAGACATTATGCTAGCAGGTGTTCCATCTCCTAAATAAACTGTGCCAGATGTTTTTGGATAGTTACCACTATTATTTTCAAACATAGCAAGGATAGAGGGGGATAAACTTAGTACCGAAGCAAATGCTTCATCACCACCAAATCTATCGTGTTCACTAAATGCGATAACCCAACCAACACCTAATGCACCTTTCCTTAATAAATCTGCATGTATGTCTGCATAGTCCTGTCTTGGAAAAGGAAAGCCACCTCTATCGGATACATTTTGTTCTGTAATATTTAAGATAACAAAATTACCTGACGGCTCTTGAGCCTTTACTAAAGCATCAAAAGTTTTTAGCTTGAGAGTTTCTATAAAAGATAACCCAAAGAAAAAAGGTAAAACTAATAACACAAGTAATGGATAAATTAATTTTTTCATTATTGTTGACTGAGTGATATTGTTGAATCACTTCCTCCATTTACTTTAACTACTTTGTTTACACCATCTTGTTCAAATATAAGTGTGTAAGCATTACTGCCATCTACATCTAAGCGTAGGTTTTGATTTACATTTCTACGAAAACTTACAAATTGTCCTGTGACTAATGTAGTTATTTGTGTGTCTCTATCTTGTCCAAGTTCTGTGCCAACTATATTTACTCCTGAAGTTTGTTTTAATTTATCTTCTTCTTCAGCTATAGCTAAAGCATCTACTATATCTAACAAGTCTTCTAAAAAATTTACATCTAAAAAATTTATATCTAATTCAGTAAATTCTAATTCTTCTTCTGTGTCTAAAAAATCTTCATCAAGATAATCAATATCTAAATCATTAAAATCTAAAACAGAATCTTGCTTGCTTGTTTCGGTCTCTACTAACTCTTTGTTTTTTTTAGGAGGTGTGACAATTAACATATTGTCAATTAAATCTAGCGTCAAATCTAAAACTAAAGGTTTAGTTGGAGCTGACTCAAAAACAGATACAGTAGTTGATTCAAAAGGTTTATTTAACAAAACGCTTCCAGTAGCTGTTACCACTTCTATTTCGCCACTAGATAAACCTAATCTATCTGGTAATAAAATAATTAAACTTCTACCTAGTTCGTCAACTGTTGCTGTAAAGTCTGTGCCTCTTATAGCTATGTTTGCTGTCGGTGTAGATAACTTTATATTTTGTTTATCTATTTTATTAAATGAACCAGTTATAAATCTTGCTGTGCCTAATGTAAACTTTAAAGCCATTTTAGATTTACTTGGATCAGGATTAAAAATATATTCGTCTATTACTAGCTCAGAATATTCTGTAAGTTTTACCTGCGAATCATCTAAAAATTTTATTGCGAGTCTGCCATTCTTGGTAACTGCTTGATCATTTTGTTGAATGGCAAACTCTAATTCTGCGGTATAAGGTTTGTCTCTAACTATTTCGGCATTGCCATTTAGTTCTGATATATCTCCAATATCAAGGGCAGGAAGTTGTTGTGCCTTGATCGTTTTGGTTGATACAGAAAGTACCATTAGAACCAGTAGAATTAATTTGTAACCAATCTTTAGCAAGTGTGCTTTGCTGTGTGACATCAATATTTCTTGAACCTCCAGTATGTGTTAAATGAAAGTAAGCATTAGCACTAGCATTTGTACCATCGCCATCGTAAGTAATAGTGTTGTCATTACCATCTATGTTCATATAGTTAGTTGCACCATCTATATCTATACCAGCAGTTAAAGAATTTCCGCTACCCTGTATAATCCAATCTAAATCTAAAGCAGAAGCTAAAGCTGCAGTTGCTTGATTTAGAGTTAAGTTATTAGTGTTACCAGTAACTTGTACATTTACATTAGAATTATCTGCTCCAAAAGTATTGTTAGGATCAGTTTGCATATTGAAAATATTGCTATCTCCTGCAAAGTTAAAAAATCCTGTATAACTATCAGACCAAATATCTCCTAAAAATTTATTAGAAGAACCTATTTGATTTATATCTAATGTCATAGAAGTACCATCTAAATCCAATGCTGTCATCGTGCCAGCTACTGCATTTGATCCTCCTATTAAATTGCTACTACCTTGTTGCTCTATGTCTAAATTAGCAGTAGCACCAGACTGATCGATATATATTTCGTTATCTGCAAATGATGTCATTGCAAATAATAAAACATATATTTTTAAAAAGTTACTCATAAGACCAAAACCTCCTTTCATATCCTATCTTAACTATTTCTAGAATTGCTCCTTCGATTGCTTTTTGCAAAGCTATCGTTGGACTTTCATTGACTGCATTACCAACTTCTATTTCTACAAGTTCTGTACCTTGTTCAATAAATTTAAAAGCATCTTGAGTTTGCCCATAACTAAATATAGTTTTCTCAGTCAAAACTTCTACAAGTATTTCACCAGTCAACACCGAAACTAATCTTAAACTAACACTAACTATATCTTCACGATATTCTATACTAGAACCTAGTCCTAAATATCTTGCACCCATACCTCCTGTACGCAAGTTAGTGTCATAAGAAATTACTGCACCTTCCATAATTATTCCTGCAAACAACAATGGTTTTAATTTTTTTTCTTTTTCGTTTCTTGATGAACGGATAAGCTGTCTTTCTTTAGTTAGATTATCTAAGCCCACTCTTTCTACTACTACAAAAAATTTACCGCCAGCAGTATGTTTCAAAGCTCTAATAAGTAAAGCTTGTGGTGCTTGAGTTACTGCTGTAGAAAACAAAGCATAAGAACTATTGCTTTTTCTTTGTCCGGTCTGATCGGTAAAACTATTTGGATAAACTGCTATTACAGGTTTTTGTTTAGGAGCTTGTACATTTAATAATTCCTCAGAAAATATTCCAAGCACACTCGCAGATTGATCTTTGCCTGTTTCGTATTGTTCTTCTAAAGTTTTTACATTCTGAAATAAACTACAACTAGAAAGTAAAAGAACCGACAGGAATAGAAATACTTGTTGTTGAGCCATCTTGATCTAGTACAGTTAAAGTTATTGTTACGCCATCACTAATATAAGAAATAGTGCTGCCCTCTAGATTAAATGTACCTTCGGTCATAGGCGTTTCACCAAAAAGATTATCTACTAATTGTCTAGATAGCTGTGCATATATTCTAGATTCAAAGTTTCTAACAAATCTAGCTAGAGTTGTATTTTCAGCATCACGTTCTATTTCATCTTGCAATGCTTGCAACTCTTCTTTGATGGTCATTTTTCTAGTATGTTCTTGGTTTTCTATAGTCAAGTAATGACTTGATGTACCATTGCCACTAAAACTTGGTGACTTAAATTTATGAGTCATTTGATCTGCAAAAATACCTTCAGCAAATATAACCAATACAGTCAATAAAAATCCATATACCATAGTTTTTTCTAATACAGCTTTAGTCTTTTCTCTGGTCATCTCTTTCTGCCTTGGCTATTTTTTGACTATCAATTAATTGTGGCACGCCTAAAATAGTTTTTACTAAGGTATCTTGTCTGATAATTTCGTTATCTAAACTTCTGACTCTATCTATCAGGGCAACTAATATGCCATGTTGACTATCTAGTTTAGTACCTAATCTTTCTTCTAAGGCATTTAGTTGTGCTTGCACTTTGTCATCAACTGTATCTATTTTACTTTCCATGCCATCTATAATTCTATTAATAAGTTTCCATATAAAAAAAGCTAACCCACCGGCTGCAGCTATTGGAAAGCCGACTTCATTTATTAATTGAACTGCTTCATTCATCTGGTGTAAAAACTCCTAACTCTATTAATCTAGTTCTGTTTGCTATGTGTACTGCCTCTATAGCTTCTTTACTTTGTCCAAAGTATTTTGCTGCCATAAAGTTTTCTACCATAGCTTCGTTTATGTCTTTGCCATCACATACTACAGTACCAAGCACACGACCAAACTTACCTCTTGAGTCTTTTAGTTCGGTTCTAATAACAACCTGTTCTGCAGTATTTATAGCATCTTGTAAAAATTTTGCAGCTAACTTACCTCTAGCTTTTTCATCAAGGTTTCTAGTTCTAGACTCAGGAGTATCAATACCATAAAGCCTAACTCTGCTTTTAAATAAAATATCAAAACCTAAATCTAACGTAACATCAATGGTATCACCATCAACTACTCTATCTACTTCACAACCATACTCATACATATTTTATCCTCAAAGACTTGAAACTATTTCGATAGCAGCCATGCCAGCATACAGTCCAATAATTAAAAGTTCTATTCTGGTGAATCTTTTTGCACCTTCGTCTAAACGCTTTTCAATATTTTGATAGCGAATAGTACATTCTTTTTCATGGGTTTCTATTTTGTTTAAAGCTTCTTTACTCATTATGCTGTTCGTTTCCACATATATACGACTATGTATGGTTGCACATTGTTGTGAGCAGAACCACTACCTGTTTGACCTGATAAAGTTACATCTGGCTCAAGAAATTGATTTGTGCTTGAAGATTTTCTTATCCTATAACGTTCCTCACCAGCATTAGTATAATGATGTGCTGCTGAAAGAGTTGAACCAGTATCACCAATATTACCAACACTTACTTCCCTAAATAAAAAGTGTCTGTGAGCAGGCATTTCTGATTCACTTAGTGTATGTGTTTTTGAACCACCTGTTTCTTCAGCAGTATCAAAATCTGTATCGGATGAATCTATACCAATAGGAACTCTACCTGCTCCAAAAGCTACCCATGTACCAAAACCTAATAAACTGCTTGGATTGGTGCTATTAGTAGCATTAATGTAAATAGACCCTACTGGATAAACTGCAGCTAGTGTAGTCTTTGTATTTACTGCAGTTGTTAATGTATCTAATTGAGTTTGTATTGCTGAAGTCACTCCCGACACATAACCCAACTCAGTATTAGTTACACCACTTGCACTTACATCGCCATTGCTATCAGATTGTAGAGCTTTACTGGCTGTAAGATTTGCCATTTTACTAAAAGCAATTGCAGCCGTAGCACTTATATCAGCATTTTCTATATTAGAAATACTGTTGCCTGTGCCATTTGCATCAAAAGTTTTATTTGTAAATGTAGTTGTACTGCCTGCACTTATAGGACTTTCATCATTAATTGTGACATTAGAAGATAAAGCTAGTTTGTCTAAACCATCATATACGCTAGCTCCTGATCCAGTGCCTTCTAAAAAACAAATTTTACTTTTGCCATTTGGAATAGTTACTGAACTACCTGATCCTTGTTTGACAACAATAGACTGTGAACCTGATGTTGAATTTTCTATAAAAATAACTTTAGAAACAGTAGTAGGACCAATGGTCAAATCTCTACTTGCAGATAAAGAAGTAGAAGAAGTAACTTTTATATACATACCTCTATATTTGTCACTAGCTCCATCAGCAATAGTAGCTGTGACATTTGCATCAGAACCAAAAGTAGCTTCGGTCTGATATGAAAATGCTTCTGCAATCATAGATAAGTTGAGGTTAGTAGTTTCACCCCAAGTACCACTACCATCACCGGTAGCCATTTCATTTAATCTTAAATCGTTATCATATGTACTTGCCATATAAACTCCTTATTATGCAACCTCTTCCCAATTTGGTGATTGAGTATCAGATACTTCTGACCAGTTTGCTGTTTGTGAATCTGTTACAGGCGTAAAGCCTGATGTCTGAGAATCATCAACTTCACCCCAAACAATAGGGCTAGTTAATGAAATTGTTAATTGTTGTCCTGTAACAATAACTATAGCAGTACCTATAACTGTTTCTGAACCAAGTGAGGTTGTTGCTTCTGTGCCAGATACTGAAAGCACATTTACAGTAATTAAACTTTCTTCGCCTAATGCAGAAGTGCCAGCTACTCCTGTGACTGAAATATTTGCTGTGCCTGTCACAGTTTCATCACCTAAAGTAGAAGTAGATGCAGTAGCGGTAACTCCTGTTACAGCTTCTCCTGTAACTATTTCATTACCTAGTGCTGATGCTAAACCTGATTGTGTTACTGCAATCAAAGCTTTAGCTACAACAACTTCATCGCCTAATGCTGAAGTGCCAGCTAGACCAGTTGTTGCTATCGCAACATTTATAACAACTGTTTCATCGCCTACACTCGTTGTAGCTGTAACGCTAGAAGGTATTATTAAAGTTGTGCCTTGAGCTGATACTGCTCCTGTGCCTCCAGTTGCATTTACACCTGTAGCTGAAACTTCTATGTTGCCTGTCTCTGTTAATTCTGCAAATGCTCCTTCAGCAAAAGCTAAAATACCAAACATTTATACCTCTTAAATTAATTTAACTAAAAATGCTTTTAAGTTCTATTCCTCCTAAATAATATAATATTGGTCCGTAAGGAATATTTGCATCTAAAAAAAAATTTATTAAAACTATTGCTCCATTAATTATAAAAACTTTTGTACCTATAACTATAAACAACAACCAACCTAAAGTTTTAATTAGACCATTACTCAAATAATATTTTTTTATTTTAGTTAGTATTGGAAAGTTCCAACTTATATTTTTGGTAATATTCATTATAAATTTTAGGTTCTACAATATTAAATTGTTTTCTTAATTTACTTACATCTTTTTCAATGAACTCAAGCGGTCCAAAGTAAACAAAACTTTTATCTATTTGTTTTGATAACCTTAGACATTCGAGCCATGCTTTGAAGGGTAAAAAACTTTTAGTTTCTTTGACTACTTTTAACATACCAAAAAATCCTACTAAGTGTGCTTGATATAAATTAAAACATCTTGCGGTAATAGTTTGTAACAAAGCCTCGCCTAAAGTATCTGTATTATAACCAGTTAATATATGCCAATTGTCATGGGTGAGTAATATATGCCTTGAACAATTTGCTCTTATTTCTTCTGCAAAGGAAGAGTATGCACCTTTAAATTTATTTGCTTCTTCTTGTGAAAATCTTTGATTGTATAAATCTTCGATACCATATTCTTTAACAATCTTATAGTAGCCTGCACCTATAGTATTTGCTGGCAAACTTTTAAGATAATCAAA
>VTLG01008267.1_pt1 | contig 14307 bp, 18 predicted proteins | sample 4694571 | NCBI WGS metagenome assembly VTLG01 (sample SAMN12604809, study PRJNA352737) | marine metagenome | biome: ENVO:00000447; feature: ENVO:00000209|ENVO:00000569|ENVO:01000036; material: ENVO:00002151; isolation source: viral sequences binned using virsorter ...
TGGTAAAGCAGTAAGTATCTCTTTGGCTCCATCAGTTAAGAACTGAGTCAGCTCTGTTTGTGTTGGAGCACTGCTACCATCAATAGATAAGCTAGTAAGCCCTTCTACCTGTGCTTCAAAAGTAGCCATTTAAAGACTACCCTGTATAAACTATAATTACTGCAACAGTGTAGGGTGCAACTTGAACAGAAGTCATACTTTGTACTGCATTATTAGTGCTGTCCAAGGTCTGCCAAAATGTATTTATTTTTTCTGCTAGGGTTCCTGTAGAGCTACTATCTTGAGTACCTGAAGGAACTGTCCCTACTATGATTTTTGTTAGCGTATTATAATCTGCCATTTTATCTCCGTTTTAACTTTTTAAAAACTTTAGGATTTTGAGGGCAGCCCTTTATACGACCACCCCCCACCAATCCAAAGGTGTGTCATTTCTGACTACGATGTAGTGAATGCACCGTCAGCTGCCGATGAGCCAAACATCCAATATGCGCCACCGCTATAGGTCATTTCTACGAAATCACCTTGTATAGCTGATGTTCCAATGATTACATTAGAAACACCAGTTGCCGCACTTGAACCTGGACTGTCATCGCCAGTATCAACTTCAGTTTCATTGATTTTACCGAAAATGATAGCACTTCCAGCAGCGATTGTTATCGCCCCTGTTGGTGTATTTTCTTCAACCCAAAACTTGTAGTTCGTACCATCCATAGCTGTAGTAGCTGTAGGAAGTGTTATTGTGTACGCTCCACCCGCTGAGTCTAACAGATATGTTTTACCACTATCTGTATCGGCAGTCAATGTAATTGCTGCTTTGATTTTCTGACAAGGTACTAAATATCCACCTGCTCCACTGTTTGGTTCAAGATATGCTGATCTCATTATTTACCTCTAATTACCTTCTAGGTTATAGAGAGCATGAGATTCAGGTAAAGATACCTCAAGACCTGCTTCAGTAAGGATCATGTCCTTACGAAGGTCTTCATCAGCATTCTGAACATTAGTTTCGATCTGTGTGTCACGATTAACACCATTTCCAACTAATGGACGATAAGATACTTTGCCCATATCGACAATCGCCATGAAACCACTTGCGATACCACGGAATAGTGGTTCCTTCACAATGTGAAGATCGCCATGAATTGTTTCAAGGTTCATTACCTTATGACCAAAAGCACCTGCCCTTTGCTCCAAAGGAGCATTTAGTTGAATTTGAGTGCTATTTGTAGACACATCAAGAAAACCGCCGTCCCCAACTTTATTAAGCTGAGAAACAACAGGTAAACTTGCGAGGACCAACTTTTCAGAAGAGCCGCCACGAGCTGGATCAAAAATCACTTCAAGATCACTTAAGAATCTGTCGTAAGTGAGCTCTGCCGCTGTCGATGTACGATAATAAGGTGCACCAGAAGAATATGAAAGTGCTGAATCATCAGCAGTTGGATTTGCATTTTTTACAATGTGTCCAACTATACCTTCAGTATACTGGATGCTAGATACACGAGCACGCTGCCCAAAAAGCATTGCACGCTCAATATCTACTTTATGTTCACGAAGTTTAAGAGCCCAAATTCTATCCCACTCATTAGCGTATCCACGATAACGAGTAGCAATAGCTGTATTCGACATTTCAGCTGCGGTCTTAAAGATTTGAGTATAACCGAAGTCATCTTCAACATCATTTGACCAAGCGTCTGGTGATCCTGTTCCTTCTGCAAATGCGGTACCAATTACTTGACACTCGTCATTATCAGCAAGAACATTATATCCACTGACGTTAGTGTTTGATACATCAATTACTTGTCCAGTAAATGAGGAATCGGATCCATTATCAGTTACAGCACTATTAACTCTTACTAGAGTTTGTGCCCAACCTGCTGTACTATCAACAGTTTTAACTGAGAAGACCATACCTTTAGTTAACCAGTCAACGCTCGCTGAACCAGTATCTACTGTAAAAGAATAGGATGTACCAGCACTAACTGCTGAACCACCATTTACAGCACCGTCAAGATAGAAGTTTCTGCTTGTCCAGTCGATCTTAGAACGATTTTCTAAGAAACGGAAAACAGGATCATCTGTTGGTGCTTTTGCTACCTTAGAAAGGTAAACAAAAAATGGAGATTCTTCAGGTGAGAGCTCTGCAACTCGATCAGAAAAGTCATATAACCTTCTTAGATCGGGTGCCTGCCCGACACCAGCACTGGTGGCTGCGGAAGTAACATCGCTAGATAGCTTTGTTCCGACTTTGTAAGCCATTATTATGCCTCCTTAATTTGGAAAAAACCTTGTTATTAACCCAGTCTGCCCATTTTAGAAGCATTCAATACTCTGTCAAATACCTTATTGTCATCACTGACGGTCTCTGCTGGTTGGCCTTGCAATACCCCCGCTGAAGGCGGAACACTTTGCACGGCTTTCACGGCATCGATAGATGTTTGACCTTGTACTGGTGCCCTATTGACATCCTGCCATAGTTTAACAAGGTTCCCTAATCCTACTGCCTCTTTTGGTTGCGCCGACCACTCTAAGAAATGGGCGACTTGATTGTCGTCCATATTATGCTTAGACTTCAACTCATTAACAGTAGTGTCTAGGAATTGTCTTTGTTGCGCTTCTGCCTCACGCTGTGCGAATTCATTCCGAATTTGATTCACAGCAGACCCAACGGTCTCCTGCTCTTTCGCAACTCGGTGTTTATACGACGGCGATTCGGGCTTATAATACGCATCCCAAGGGTTAAAGTCGTTCTCATCCAGTTGAGCTTGTTGCTCTGACCCACCACCAGGGTTAACGATCTTTTCTTGCAACACCTCCACTAAGTCGGGACGATTTTCGAGAAGTTCACCTATTGGTTCCAGTCTCTTCAATCTATTGACCTCTGATTGAGATCTGTCATACATAGATTGGAACTTTTTAGTTTCACCTTCCCAGTCCGTTCCAGTGTCTGGTGCCGCCTCAACAACCTCTGCCTCTGGGACAGTAGATTCCTGATATGGTTCTTGACCTGCTGATGTATCCTGTTCTACGACAGTATTTTTGATTAACTCGGATTCATTTGACATTTTTGCTTAAACTCCTTTAAGATATCTCTACGCTTTTAGAGCTTGACTAAGACGATCTGCTTCACGCCGTAATCTCTCTGCTTCGAGCTTTACCTTATTTTGCATTTTATTGGATTCAACCCTTCTGTCTGCTTTAGCATCTGAAACGATCTCAGAGAGCCTTGTCTTAGTTTTTTCAACTTCGACACGCTTTCTATCGCTTACAGATTCTCTTCTAGCAGTTTGCAAGTCCCCTTGCAAATTTTTCACCTGACCTTCAAGTCCTTGAATTTGTTGAACTAGTTGCTGTTTTTCATCCATCCTAGATAATATCCCTTCTTTATCGAAGATTTCTGGATTCTTCTTCAGAACTTCTATTCTATCAATTAGACCCAATTGGTACGCTTCGAGGTATACGCCTAGCTCTGCCCACTTACTTGTTGGCAATGTAGAGCCAGGTTCAATTCTTATATCGTGCTGATCAAGTTTATAACGATCTTTTGCAATATCAAGTATTGGTTCTGTTTTATCGTCATATAAATTGACCGTAGCTTCATTCAAATTATTGTTTGGTTGGGCAATCCTAAACATCTTTTGAAATGTATAGTGCCCTTTTGCATAGTTATATAAGACCTTTCCAAGTCTGTTTATGCTAAATTCTATGTCTCTTAATTTTGATTTTGGTCTTTCCTGCCCTAAAGCCATCATTCTTTCTGTTCCCCTGACGGTTTCTGGGGCTTTCTCTGCAAAGCCATGCATCATCTCAGGTAACCCAAATATAAAATCTATATAAAACTCACATTGCTGAATCAATCTATAGAACTCAGCTGCAAGTGGCTGTGGAGCTGGAAAGTGTGGTTCTCCCTGCGATGAGTCTACTTCAATAACCGCATTTGGGTTCGCCCAATCTTTTTCCAGTTGATTTAAATCTTCTACACTACCCAATGGAACTAATAACTTTAATCCCGCAGAGGCCTGTGCGTGAGACAGCGCAAGAGACCAAACTTTATTAAGAAGTCTCTGCATTGGTCTCGCTCTCGACACATCAGATTTGGGGTATGGGCTTTCTGTCCAAACATTGGGCAATGGAACTATTGGATAAACATCTGTATTGAGTACAGATTCATATAATACGATTTCGCCTAAAGTTGCACATACCTTCACTCTATTCTGTGGAACCTCTACAATTTGAACCACTCCATTTTCAATAATGTCTGAGTTTTCCTCCATATAGCGTTGAATGTCAACTTCATTAAACACATATTCTTTTCCATTGCTAGTGTCTAAAACCCTATAAAAAGGAACCTTGGTCTTATAATATCTTTCTAAAATCTGATATTTTCTAAACTCAAACTGATCTAAATATTGAGTTTCGGCAGGGGTATATACCTGCATTGAATTCTTGTTTTGAGTGTTTGGATAATCTTCTTCCCTATAAGCTGATACGGTTTCAATAAGTGGTTTTATTTCTTCCCCAGTTTCTGGGTCTTCTTCTATCGCCAATTCGGGATAGAGGGCGACTATCTGCTCGCCTGTTAATATAGTAGACAATAAAATGCTCTCAGCGTCCCCAAACCAACGATCTCTCGATGATGGTGGGACATACACCCTAAATGGATTAACATTTGTGAACTTGACATCGCCCCTCCCGAAATCTGCCTCTGTGTCGACATATACATAAAGATACCCCAGTCCAGAGATTGCATAATCATGTATCGCCTGTTTCATATGAGCGTCACCAGTTGAAATATCCCATACATAGCCAAGAATTGTTCTCCAGACGCTTGATATCTTTACATCTGAGTCTTCTCTTGGGGTTATGGTAAATGTGGGCGGTCTCGATGTCAGTGTTGCTTTTAATTTCTCAACTGCTGGAGAAATTCTATCCATAGGCACATCAGCCTGATTGCGAGTCTTTAATTCGTCAGACTCTTCAGCGGTAAAATGATTACCTAAATAAAAATCTATATCTTTTCGAGCTTCGGCATCCCAATCCGATCTAGCGTCACGCCATCGCCTATACAGATCCTGATTGTATTGCGCTCTTGGGTCTGTTTCCATCTACTGAGGGGACTTTCTTTGACCTAAAAGTTCATTTAATTGGTCGTCTGTTAAAACATTTATACTGTCTTTGCTAACTTTATATGGATCTATTATTCCGTCGGATACTAATGAGTCGTAAGCAGTCCATTGTTCTTTTGGTTTAAAATTTTGGGGAAAATATTTATACATATCGGGACCGTATTTTATGTAGGAGCTATATTCAAACTCGTCCATTCCCAACTGCTCCATTGGTGGTTTATAATAAGGTTGATGTCCGCTAGACATTGGGGCTTGTTGTGGTCCCTGCTCTCCTGTCGGCATTGGAGGCTCTACAGATCCTCCTTCTTGATATTGTGGAACATAACCACCTCCACGCATTCCCATCGCTTCATATTCTTCGTGAGTAGCACCTGGCATAACTGTGCCGTCTGGCATTGTATGGGTAGCCATTCCTTCGCCATGCGATCCCATAGCTTTCTGTATGTCTAGTGCTCTCTGCATCGTAGCTAAAGCTGCTAATTTTTGTAAACCATCAGCATCTTGTGATTTTTCTCCAAATAAGGACAATACTTCGTTCATTTGCCCTTGTCCTTTATTGTGCATTACAGGTCCTCCTTCTTGGTATCTATCAATGTTCCTCATATAGTCGGGAAAATGTTCTTCCATCTTAGCGACCGCATCAGGGGAAATTTTTCTCCACCCTTTTTTGGTTGCCGAATATATATCTCCACTTTCGTAATCTTTTCTAAAGTGGACTGGGTCGAAAGGTCTCTTCCCTTCTGCCATTCTTTCTATTTGAGTTTTATTACTACCCCACTTTTTTGCCTCACTCACAGCTCCAGTGAGAGCCGCCAGTGCATTGTAGCCACCCGTAGCCCCTCCAGTTAAGCTGTTTAAAAGCAAGTTTAAACCCAAGCCTTTCAGGGCACCTACTCCCATAGCGGGACCAGCCGACCCTCTAACAAAATGATCGGTTGGGTACAGCACTCTTTGTGCCATTATATCTCTTTTCTCTTCTCTTCCCGCAGTTCCCCCAGATAGTTGATCTCTCTTGCCAGCTTTATAGGGAATGGTTTCTTTATCCGCATAAACCTGCCCACCTTCTTGATACCCTGGAATAAATTGAGCAGTTTTCATATTATCTATTTGCTCTTTTAATTTTTGAATATCTAACATTGGATTAATACCAGGGTTTTCTTTGACGCTTCCTTCGTACCCCCACGGTATAATACCAAATAAATCTTTTCCACGCTTGGTTTGAGTTATGTTGTGCTCGTCAACGCTTCTATAACGACCACCACGATCGTGCGTCTGGTGCCCTACGTCACTACCTTGTATATATTGATTAATTTTGCTTTTATCCATATCGGATGCGTGCATACTATATCCGAAATTTCTAGGATCCTCAGTGGCCTGTTGTAGTGAGGCCATCATGAACATATCTTTTACCGATTTGTCGTTCTCCGAGACATAATCCTGTAAGATTTTACCATATACGTCTATCTCCCTCTCCCTTTCGTCTTCTCTTCTTTCTAAAGACTCTGGATCAGAAAAAACTCTTTCACTATAGTCTTTAGCTCTATCATAAGCCCTTTTACCGCCTATTCCAGGGAGTTTATCTAAAAGCTTTTCTATTGGATTTGGTTTGTATTCATATTTTTCCGCAAACTCTAGCCCCGTTTCTCCTCCGCCATACTTATCGCCAAAATATTCCCTATAAGCTGCGTCCGACTCTTCCCTGGTGTAGGAGCGTCCCGTTTTCCAATAGTCCGATAGCTTCACCTTCCCACCTTCTTGATATCCCATTGGAGATTTGGCGTTTTCTAGTAACGCAGATTGACCAAGGCGGTCAATGTTGTTAAGCATATGTAGCTTTTCAGGACCTATTTCCTCGGCAGCGTCTTTTCTTATAACGAACTCTCCTGGTGTCAGCATTGCTGGCACTGTATCTGTGCTGGGTTTCATCATTCCTTTATTTCAAAATGTACTAAATCATCAAACTTGTTATCTTTGGTATGTGTGTCCATGTCCCAATCGCCGCCCCATCTAATCTTCAAACCCATGTTTTTTGCGATTCCCAAGACAAAACCTGCAAAATAATGCATTCTGTCTCGATCATTCCAATCTATCGGGTATGGGATAACATCAACTGCAATGCTTGGCACCTTGTTGTGTTTGCCATTGGGATATTTAAGTTTACTATTGCCTTTCGCATACGCAGCGTTTTGTTTCTCCTTACCACGATGACCCTCTAAAACAGTGCAATCAAACGACTTTACAACCTTTTTAAAAAGCTTTTGCAACCTTTCATCACAGGTGTGTAGTCTACTTTTGCTTCTGGTTCCGAATCTTGGCATTTAATATAAACCCGTGTAATGTATTATAATTATCGTAATATGCAAACCCTAAATATTAATATTTAGAACCTGTTATCCAGTTATAGACTTTTTTAACTGGTCGCCTCATATTTTCCTCAATCGACTCTTCATAATCTTCAACATCCATTTTTTTACTTTTTGGGGGTCTGGCATAGTAATCAGCGTAATATAAAGCGTCCATTAGGTCGTCGTTGCGTGGTTTTGGGTGTTCAAAGATCTCATCGACCAATTCTGTCATATCTTCACGAATATAAAGCTTCTTACTATTAATGATTGGTCCCAATGAGGTTTCAAGTCTATCCTGCTTTTTTATCCCAGGTGGTGGTTTTACCCCCTTAAACACGCCTGGCATCAGCCTTCTCTCTTTTGCAGACATCCTGGTGACCATATCTCTGACCATTTCCTGCGCCGCTACCGTTTCAATCGTCACCCTTCTAACTGGGTAATACTTCTTAGTTAGTTCTATTATCTTCTTTGGTACGTCGAAAGTGGGTATTCGTTCCCTAAAATACTCTAAAACATACCTATTTTGGTTAGAATCCATCCCCATTACTAAAATTACCTGATAATCTGAGGTTTCAGAGGCTGTAGCTGCTAAGTCAACTCCAATGTAAATGTTAACTGGGATAGCGTGATCTCTGTCTGCTAGGTATGAAAACTTGTTTTCTGACTTAAATTGGTAGCTATGGTTCTTAACTCTGTCTATTTTAAACGCTGCGGAGCCCAAGTCTCTAGCGTCGTTCATATATTCCTGAGCAAACTTGTTTACAAGCCCTGCCTCAATAAACTCTTTCTTCTTCTTTTTGAGTTTTGCAAGGGGAAACTGCTCCGCCCACATTGGCTTTTCATCTTCGATAGCTCTTTTAAAGACCACATCCCACGAATATGTAGATCCATCTTCTTCTGCTTTTCTAAATCCGTCGTATGTCATCTGTAAAAAGCTATCAAAGTGAACAATTGTGCCCGCAAGCCATATCCAACCTTCCCTTCCAGGGCTTTCCTCTAGAGCGGGATATACTGTAGACACCACCCATTTTTTAATCTCAGATCGTCTTTCGGGTGTTTTTGTGTTTAATTCGGATTCAAAGTCATCTAAAATGATACCAGTGTAACGAACATCCACTTCAGCACGACCTCTGAGCCTCTGATTGGTACCTTTTGCGATAATCCTGTCTCCTCTGGCTGTAACCAGATCTTTCTCTGTCCATCGTTTGCCGACTAATCCACCGTCCATATTGCCAAAATAATACTTTATCATCTTATTATCTTCAAAATGTTGTCTAATATACTTGATATGATCGATTGCTTGGGTTTGTTCTTCTGATATCCAAGCGAAGAAATGTTGCTCATCTTTAGCTGCGAAGCATAATTTGTGAACAATTGCCGTTTTTGAGAGAATTGACTTACCAAACCCTCTGGGAAGTATAATACAGGTACGATTCCCTGGCTTGGTGTTGATTAGCTTTTGTCCCACCTCATAGTGAAAATCGGGAGATTTGCTCTTATTTAAGAAATCTTTAGGCAAAAACGCCTTTCCAAAGAAAACTAGATCAGTATAAGCTTTCCTTAAAACCTCGTCACGCTCTGCCATAACGGATGGTGGGGGTGTAATATTGAAATCAGCCTTTTTCATATATCTTTCGTGTTGCTATAACTCCTATTATTGCTAGACATACACAGGCTACGGGTAGTGCCATGGGACTATTCTTTAATCCCCACGCCACCATGAAACATAAAACAAACTTTAAAACACCTATTGCATAATCCCACATAGGGATTCAGCTCTTCTCGGATAGTGTAAACTGAATAACATAATTAATATTTCCCCATTTTTGATGCTTTGGATAGCTCCAATAGTATTTCTTGTTTAATTTTGCGAACATTTCGGACAAATTGCCTTTTCTTTCCCATATTTGGGAAAATCCTCATAATAAGTAACCTTGCCCATATCAGCATAATCCTTATAATATTTAGTGTCGTAACAAGTGTTGCATACAGGACATAGCCTAATCGCCTTATCAGCGGTTCGTCCATCTAAAGTAGCTTGGTCTGTGGATTCAATTCTTGATTTATTGTCACTAACCGTTTCCAATATCGTTTTTTTCTTCAAGTGCGGGCCTCGTAAATGCTTCTAATTCTTCCTTTGTAAAGCCACGGATCTCCTTTTGCATGAGCCCAATCGTCTGAGATTTCTCTTTAGGCATCATTCCACGCATTTCTGCGGCTAATTTGATATAATTGAACTTAACGGAACCCTTTTCGGCTAGTATACTGTCTCGCATCTCTTCAAGCAACATATCCTCTGTAATGTTCAATTCGTCCATTTTGTCTGCTAATTTTTCATTTATCACTTTTTTAATCCTTTTTTGTTTTAAAAGCCACGCTGAACGCTCTTTTGCGTAAGCGTAGTTGTTCGTTTTATACAAATGCATATAAGCAATCTCTCTGGGAACATTGCCAAATATGAGGTTTACGAACAAAATCTCCATTTCTGTGGGCACATCCCTGTCTTTATACGCCCAGGGGTCTTCTTTGGAGAAAGTATATATGTTTTTGTGTGGTTCACCAGAGATAGGGTTATTGCCTTTATAGGGTCTGAACTGACCCAAGACAGTGCGAATATAGGGGGATTTACCGATAGTGCCTGATTTCAGCACCTGACTCATAACTCCATTCTGAGCCTCTACCCAATCTCCCTCCTGTGCGGTTCCCGCATCCGAAATTTTTGCGGTTTTGTGCCTTTTTAGTAGTTCTTTCTTATTTTTATAGGCATAATGGGTTACACCTTTTACTTTCCTTTGGAATACAGGGTCAGCACACCCAACCTGATCATTGTAATGATCTAACTCTATATCCCCCCGACTGACCCTAGTTTCCATCGACTTCGTTTCCCCATACGAAACATTTCCCCTTCTGTATCTCTATAGTTTCTACTTGGAAATTTCCATTGTTAAACCATGTAATTATTCCAAAAGCATGGTTCCAATTGTGGAGTCTTCCCCTTAACCACTTGTTTTTCTCAGCTGACATATCTTTAAGGCACCCAAGAGACCAAGCACCGATAGTACCGCTATCCAACTTAGTAAGTGAATGACGCTGTATATCGTGAGTATGACCATAAACGATGTTGCTGCCATAAGCTTCAAGATGCTTCTTTGCGTGATATGTCGTTGCGTATGCTCCATGTATAAAATTTAATTTACCGATCTTTAACGGACGATTAAAACTGTAAAATTTGTATCCTCTATCTTTTATTCTGCAGCTGTTTTTAAAGGCAACACGAGACATATAGGGGTATTTTTCAACGAATCGATTGGTCCAATCGTCATGATTGCCCTCAAGCATGAACTTATTGGTACATTTGACCTTATCTAGGGCTTTGTCGAACAAATCAAGACCAGCATTCACTTCTTCAATGTCCTTTTCAATGACTGGGATCTGATATTCGAGAGGCGGCTGCTTCTTGTCCCGCCATTTCCAGGCTGAAACTGAGTTCCACTCGCCGACATCGCCAAGATTGATAAAGGTATCAGGCTTAACGACCTCAATTGCTTTTAAGGCACAGTTGACAGCAGGGACATCATGAATAGGAAAGTGCTGATCAGGGATTACTATTGCTAGGTTAGGCTTCTGCCTCATATGGTATGTGGAGTTCTGAAATTAAAACTGGGATATCAAGGTTCTTAATGAGCGTTAACAGCTCGTCAAGTACATCTGGATCGCCGCTATTCTCAAATAAGAACGCAGCTTTCTTAATTTCAATCAGGCTCTCACCCAGATTTAGTTCCGTTATTAGTGGATTTTCCACCATCTTTATCCTGTTTGGCATCTTTTTCGGATTCTTCGTCTTCCAGTGATTTTGATGGCAATTGTCTTGAAAGTTGCTGCTCATATACACCTCTAGAAACCTCTAAAAAGTGCGCTTCTTTCTTGAATTCGTTGATTTTACCGTTTAATTCGGTAATTATAGCAAGTGTCGTTTGAGCATCAGTGCTTAAACTCGCATAATCATACGTTTTGCCATCTAATGTGATCTTTTCAATGTTTTGGCTTGGCATTATTTGTCTCCATTTTTGGTACAGTAAACTTAAAACTAAAGAAAGTTAGCAATCAATATAAAAAATATATTGTTTTTAACCGCCTATATACTATATATATACTATATACAGTAACTATGCTATATACTGTATATATTACAAATATATATTTAAAAAAGATTATATATAATTTCCATAAATATACTTTCTTTTTCTTTCTTTTGTCTTACTTTTGTTTCTTTTTCTTTTTTTTATGTAAAATTGGAAAGTTATCCACATTTTTTACGAAGTTATCCACAATTTATCCACAATTGATGTTTTAAGATCCATTTTCCTTATCAAGCTTTTCCTTTTAAGTTGCTGTATATTAGGTATTTAGGGTGGAGAAAGGCAAAAATTTTCCCAAAAAAAATTTCACAAAAAATTATGTGATTATGTCTACTCCTCTTTTATTTATTGGGGGGTCGGGTTCAAATTGGAATTGTGATTTTGTAAATTGGTTGAGTTTTCGGATCTGGTTTTGCTTGCTCGCTCGCCTTAAATCTTTAGGTATTACGGCTCGCAAACCTTAAATCTTTAGGAAATCCTGGCGTATGACCTTAAATGTTTAGGTGCATCTACCAGGGTGACGGCTGTCAGTCTTGGTTGTGCTTGGTGGCTGTGCTTGTGATCCCGTTTAATTGCTCATGTATTCCCCCGTATTATATAGCCAATTTCATACAACAACACCACAAACAAATAATATATTGACTCATATATATATTTTTATATATATTCTTTTAATTCATAAATAAAAGAGGTAAACACAAATGAATATTAATAAGTATAATCTTAATGATTTAAAGACAGCCAAGAATTTAATTTATATGTTAAATGATAAATTAGAATTTGAAAAAAGACAGAATGTCATTTATATAGGTATTATTGAAAGTCTTGGCGAACGCATAGAGAAACAACAGAAGGAAGGTAAATAATGAATAAAACAGAAGCTATTTTAACAGTAGGAAGCGGTTTAAGTAATACGTCTAAAATGCCCTGTTATTCTTTTAATTTGTCGGCTTTGGACTGTAAAACAGGGAGCAAATTAGCACAAGTTAAGGGATCAGTTTGTGATGGTTGCTACGCATTAAAGGGCAATTATCACAGATACAAATTACCCCTGAAACTACAGCCAAAAACGGATAAAATAAGCAATCCTCTATGGGTTGAAGCAATGGCATATTTAATAAAACATCAAGGGAATAAGAAGGATAAAAACTTTTTTAGGTGGCATGATTCTGGAGATATTCAAAGCCTTGAACATTTAAGAAAAATTGTTAAAGTGTGTGAATTAACCCCAACCGTTAAACATTGGATACCAACGAGGGAGTATAAGATAGTTAAAATGTATTTAGATATACATGGTAAATTCCCTTCAAATTTGACTGTAAGACTGTCTGCTCATATGATAGACGAAAAAGCCCCAAAAATGGACGGTTGCCAATCGTCAACAGTTAACCAAGATAAAACCCCAATCGGGACACAGTGCGAAGCATTCAAACAAAATAATGAATGCAGAGATTGTCGCTTGTGTTGGGACGATTCACAGCAAAATATATCATATAAATATCATTAATAAACAAGAGGAGAAAACAAAATGAAACGATATTATAAAACATTACACGAAGCCAAAAAAGTGATTAAATTTTTTGGTAATGGCTATAATATATACGATTTAGGCAAACATAGGAAGGCGAGAAGGTTTTTTATTGGAACAAGTATTGAATGGTTAAACCTATAAACAAAACAAGAGGAGAAAACAAAATGAATAGGAACGCAAAAAAGATAGAAGAAGCCCTTGAAAAATTAATATGGATGGAGCAACACGGAAGCTCGGACAGTTACGAAGGATACGCAGTTACTGAGGAGATACGCAATATTTTATGCGATCACGAATTCAGAGAATACCAAGCAGAAGAGAGAGAAAATAATATTTCTGAAAGTTTGCATTGTGTAGATTGTAACAAAGAGTTTGACGTACAAGACGAACAAGAAGCACAACTAGAAAACGAGAGGGATTAAATGCTAAAAGATATGAATAAAACAGTAAGTAAAATTGATAAATTAATAGGCGAATTTGAAGCCATTAAAGATGGTGCCGTAGTCAATCCAAAGACAGGAAAGATCTGGAAAGATAAGGACGGCAAAATTCTCTATTATGATAACCAAAAAGAGGAGAAAAGAAAATGAGTACATACTATCGACCAACAGAGAAAATATCCTTAAGCAAAATCAAAAAGATGAAAGAGTTTGAAGTTGTTTATATTAAAGAGCAAGATGCAGAATTGTTTTTTGACGGAGAAAACTACCTTCATTTTGCTACAAATCAAGAGGGTAATGTAATTGATGTATTTAGATATGGAGGAAACGACCCAACAAATATATTAGATGCATTAGAAAGTAAATTTGGTGTTGCTATGATTTCTGAATATGAAGATGAATATCATAATTTAGAAGATCAAGACACACCTGTGATCCAATTTTCAATAGAATAAAGAGGAGAAAAGAAAATGGAAGTAAAAAAACCAAATCAGAAAATAACTCGTATATTCCTACAGGAATTGCGAGATCAAATAAACAGGAAGCTGAAATCAGTAGCAGAGGAACACGAAATCGAGATCAATTGTGGAAATTGTAGTTATGGAAATAATGAGGCTAATTTCAAGCTAAAGATCAATCTAAAAAACGAGGATGGCAAGGTAATGACAGCAGAGTATGAGAATCTGTTAAATTTGGCAGATTTGAAGGGATTTGATATTAATGGTA
>VTLG01009026.1_pt1 | contig 14307 bp, 7 predicted proteins | sample 4694571 | NCBI WGS metagenome assembly VTLG01 (sample SAMN12604809, study PRJNA352737) | marine metagenome | biome: ENVO:00000447; feature: ENVO:00000209|ENVO:00000569|ENVO:01000036; material: ENVO:00002151; isolation source: viral sequences binned using virsorter ...
GCTGCGGCTGAAAGAGAAGTTCTTTACGGTGGATCAGCAGGAGGTGGAAAGTCCTACGCAATGTTGGCAGATCCCTTGCGTTATATGGGACACCCCTCGTTTAGTGGACTTCTATTGCGTCATACCACAGAAGAGTTACGAGAACTTATATTTAAAAGTCAAGAACTCTACCCTAAAATATGGAAAGGGATTAAGTGGTCAGAACGGAAGATGCAATGGGTAGCACCATCAGGTGCAAGACTATGGATGTCTTACCTTGACAGAGATGATGACGTACTAAGATATCAGGGTTTGGCATTTAGTTGGATAGGCTTTGACGAACTTACACAGTGGGCAACACCCTACGCTTGGAACTACATGAGATCACGTTTACGTTCTACAGCACCTGACTTGCCTATCTATATGAGAGCGACAACAAATCCGGGTGGACGAGGACATCATTGGGTTAAGAAGATGTTTATTGACCCTGCACCGTATAATAGTACATTTAATGCAACAGACATTGAAACAGGAGAAGAACTCAGATATCCTGCAGGACACCAAAAAGCAGGACAGCCTTTATTTAAACGTAGGTTTATACCTGCACGACTTACAGACAACCCTTATCTCTCGGAGCAAGGTGATTATGAAGCAATGCTTTTATCCCTTCCTGAACAGCAAAGAAGACAATTACTGGAAGGCGATTGGGATATTAAAGAAGGAGCAGCTTTCACCGAGTTTGATCGCAACATACATGTGGTTGAGCCTTTCTCTATACCTAACAATTGGGTTAAGTTTAGAGCATGTGACTATGGGTATGGAAGTTATTCTGCCGTTGTCTGGTTTGCTGTTAGCCCATCTGAACAACTCATAGTTTATAGAGAGTTGTACGTATCAAAGGTATTAGCTACCGATTTAGCTGACATGATACTGGAACTAGAAGTAGAAGACGGTAACATAAAGTACGGAGTATTGGACAGTTCTTTATGGCACAAACGTGGAGACACAGGACCTAGCCTAGCAGAACAAATGATTATGAGAGGGTGTAGATTTAGACCTTCAGATAGAAGTAAAGGAAGTAGGGTATCAGGTAAAAATGAAATACACAGAAGATTACAGATTGATGAATATACAGAAGATCCGAGGTTGGTGTTTTTCAACACTTGCACTAACATGGTTTCGCAATTACCTGCAATACCTATTGATAAAAAAAATCCTGAAGATGTAGATACAAACTCAGAAGATCACTTGTATGACGCATTAAGATATGGTATAATGTCAAGACCTCGATTTAGTATATTTGACTATGATCCTACAGGACGACCAACTAGCTCAATGCCTGTAGCAGACGCAACATTTGGATATTAAAATATGGCAGAAGAAGAAATCGACATAGAAAACGAAGCAGTAGCTATAGAAGACGTAGCAGAAGAATCGGAAGATACTACAAATAGTGGTAATATTATACCATTTGTAATGGAACGCTACAAAAGAGCAGACGACTATAGAGAGCAAGATGAACAACGATGGCTAAGAGCGTATAGAAATTATCGTGGTATCTACGGTTCTGACGTACAGTTTACAGAAGCTGAAAAGTCAAGGGTGTTTATTAAAGTAACTAAAACAAAAACCCTTGCTGCTTATGGTCAAATAATTGACGTATTGTTTGCTAACAATAAATTTCCTCTTACTGTAGAACCCACAGAATTGCCAGAAGGTGTAGTGTCAGATGTGAGTTTTGATCCTAAAGAACCTCCACAAATGCGAGGGCAACAGGATGATATGTCAAGTCCTTATGGATTTAAAGGGGACGGACAGGATTTACCTGCAGGTGCTACACAAAAAACACTAATGGATAAGCTTGGTCCATTAGAAGATAAACTAAAAGATATTGAAGGGCTAAAAGAAGGGGCAGGGAAAACTCCTTCTGCTGTTACGTTTAGTCCTGCTATGGTTGCAGCAAAGAAAATGCAAAAAAGAATACACGATCAGCTAGAAGAATCTAGTGCAAACAAGCATTTACGTAGCACAGCGTTTGAAATGGCACTGTTTGGTACAGGTGTAATGAAAGGTCCTTTTGCTATAGACAAAGAATACCCTGATTGGGACGAAGAAGGAACATATAGCCCTGTTTTTAAGACTGTTCCACAAGTTTCACATGTGTCAGTATGGAACTTTTTTCCTGATCCTGACGCAAATAACATGGACGAAGCTCAATATGTTATAGAAAGACATAAATTATCACGTACACAACTACGTGCTTTAAAGAAACGACCTCATTTTAGAGAACAAGTAATAGAATCAGCAATAGAACTAGGGGAAAACTACAGTAAAGAGTACTGGGAAGACGATTTATCTGACTATTCTCCTGAACATGCAATAGATAGATACGAAGTACTTGAGTATTGGGGTACATGTGACATTGAAATGCTTAAAAATGAGCAAGTAGATATACCTAGTGAGTTAGATGACTATGATGAAGTGCAGGTTAATGTATGGATATGCAACGGTAAGGTAATTAGAATGGTACTTAATCCATTTAAACCTGCTAAGATACCCTATATGGCTGCTCCTTATGAATTAAACCCCTATAGTTTTTTTGGGGTAGGCATTGCAGAGAATATGGACGATACACAGACCCTTATGAATGGGTTTATGCGTATGGCTGTAGACAATGCAGTGATGTCAGGTAACTTATTAATAGAAATAGACGAAACTAACCTAGTTCCCGGACAGGATTTGTCAGTATATCCCGGAAAAATCTTCAGAAGACAAGGGGGCGCTCCCGGACAGGCTATATTTGGTACTAAATTCCCCAATGTGTCCAGTGAAAACATGCAACTCTTTGATAAAGCTAGAGTTTTGTCCGATGAAAGCACAGGATTGCCTTCATTTTCTCATGGACAGACAGGTGTACAGGGTGTAGGACGTACTGCATCTGGTATATCTATGCTTATGAACGCAGCTAGTGGTGGCATAAAGAATGTTATTAAAAATGTAGACGATTATCTATTACGTCCTTTAGGTGAAGGGCTATTTAGGTTTAATATGCAGTTTAACTACGACAAAGAAGCTAAAGGCGACCTAGAAGTTAAGGCTAGAGGTACAGAAAGCCTAATGGCTAACGAAGTACGTAGCCAAAGACTAATGCAGTTCATGCAAGTTACAAGTAATCCTGCTCTTGCACCGTTTGCTAAGTTCCAATATGTTATTAGAGAGATAGCTAAGTCTCTTGACCTTGATCCAGACAAGGTAACAAACAATATGGACGAAGCTACGTTGCAAGCAGAGATAATGAAAAAATTTCAGCAACCCCCTGAAGCACCCACACCTCCTGCAGGAGCAAATCCTCAAGACCCAACAGGAGCAGGTGGGGCAACTATAGGTACAGGTCAAGTACCTTTACCACAAGAGAAAGGATTTTCAGGAAATGCAAACAGCCCACAACAACAGCCAAACCAACAAGCTCCAAACGGAGCTGCACAGCAAGCTCAAGCCCCTAGTCAACAACAAGGACCAATGGGACAGCTTCAGTAGCTATATAAATTTTTTAATAGCACAAAATCATGCTATTATGGAACAGACGGATAACTTAGTAATGCTTCACAGATCACAGGGAGCTATTACTATACTACGTAGATTACGTCAGCTTAAAGACGTAGTGAATAATTATAATGGTGCAGTAAAATAATATGGTAGCAGGTAAAGTTCTTTCTTCTTTTCTTAAACCAAAGCCTAAACCAGAGCCTAAAAAGCGTGGTCCTTTAGGTGGTGTTTCTAAAAAAATTAAAAATCCTCTTATAAAACCTAAAGCAGACGAAAGTCTTGCTAGGGAAAGAGATCTACGTTTTGATAAAGACACACTAGAATCAATAAAAGAGCGATATGGAGATAGTGGAAGTTATGAAGAAGTAACAGGTCGCAATTATTCTATTCCTAAAAAACTAGGAGAATTTTATAGTCCTGTAAGAGACACTGTAAAACAAATGAATATTGGTAAACAGGGTTCTACAGGACAAACTATTGAAGCATTTTTAAATAAACGATCTCCAAGTGTATCTGGTTCTGAATTATCTTACACAAGACTAAAGTTAGATCCTAAAAAGAAATATAGTAAAGAAGAAGTATTAGCTTTTGAAAATTTACCTGAAGGTTATGACATAAGAGTTAGAGAACAAGTAGAGGCTTTTAATGTAGAACACGAGGGTCAGCAAAGACAAAGAGTATTAGATGCTCCTAGAAATTATTTTGAAATAACTATACATGCTCCTCGTGTAGATCCTGAAGTTGAACAATATACTAAGGGGCATTTTCCTGTTGGAGTAGTAACACATGCTAGAGTTTCTCGTAGGCAAACTCCAGAAGGAGAAGAATATCTTTTAATAGAAGAAATACAAAGTGACGCAGCCAGAATGGCAGGAATTAAACCCCCAGAAGAAGTTGCTGAACTAGGTATTAATCACGAATTTGAAGAAGCATTAACTCCTAGTGTAACTATGAATTGGATTATCAATGAAGACATGGCAGCAGATATTTCTGATAATGCTCTTGGAGTAACTCCAAAAATACAAAAAGATTTAGAACATACTTTAGACAGATATCAATTTGATCCTGAGATTCCTTTTAATAAAGTAGCAAAACCTTTTTATATAAATATTCATAAGAAGTATAACGACCCTAATTTTTTATTTCTTGCTACTGATGAAGACTCTGTTTTTTATGACGGTATGACAGCTTTAAAAGGAGACACTGCAAGTGGTGTAAATCAAAACATAGATATTCCTAAGTATAATTTAGCTCATATAAAACTAGCAGAAGACCTTGTTGATAGATATAAAAATGAATATTCTTTTTTAAAAGACGACAGTAACTTTGACGTTGAAAAGTTTATAGATAAAAGTGACAGCCAGAATCAAAGATTAGTTGATGGGGGCATTAAAAAAATACATGCTTACGCTATAGAAAAACACGGAAATCAATTTATTGATTCTTTGCCCTATGATAAAACAATTTTACAAGAACTTAAAAAATGGGAAGGGAGCGACAGTACCGTAGGTTTAAACCCAGATGGTTTGGAAGGGTTAAATGAAAAAGCTATTACTCGTGTATTAACACAGGTAGAAGAAGATTTATTTTCTCCAATGGGTTTTCCAGATCAAATGCCTATGAGTGATATAATTAATAAAGAACAAGTTCCTGTTAATACAAAAACAGAAACTATGTTAAAGGGATTACAAGCTACTATAGCTTTAGCTAAAGAACAAGGCTTAACTAAAATAGTTATGCCTAACTATAGAAAAATAGCCGAGCTAAGAGGAGATCCAAACAGTAAAGAAGCCCAAGCATTTAAAGATCTTTATGAAAAGTCATTTAAAAAAGCTATGAATATTTTAAGTAAAGAGTCAAAGGGTACTATAAAATTAAATGTAAGAAAATTAAAACATGTAAAAGATCATGCCTATGATGACTGGGCAGAACCATCTGCTTATTTAGATGACATGCCATATTACGGTGGAGCAGAGTCTACAGAAGAGCTTGCATACGAAATAGACATATCAGATTTTGAGTTTGATCCAAAGAAAGACGCATTTAGATTCAGTAAAGGAGGAATACCAATGCAACAACAGCAACTAGAACTCTTCGATGAAGGGGGATTACGTGATGAAGGGGGAACAGTAGAGCCTACATCAGGTAACGATGTGCCATCAGGAGCAATGAAAAAAGAAGTTGCTGACGATATACCTGCTATGTTAAGCGAAGGAGAATTTGTATTTCCTGCTGACGTAGTAAGATTTATAGGGCTTGAAAAATTAATGACGCTAAGACAGGAAGCCAAGCAAGGTTTAAAGATGATGGAAGAAATGGGACAAATGGGTAATAGCGAAGAAGCTACTGTACCTGATGATATTCCTTTTGGTATGGCTGATATTGTTGTTATGGGAAGTGATAAGGGTGCTGAACCAAAAGAAATGGCAGAAGGTGGCTTTGTTTATATGGCTCCGGGAGGACTGTTTAGTGATCCACGATATACTTCTCAACAGACTACTCCACCAGTAATGTCAGACGAAGACAAAAAAGAAATAGAAGATGCTTTAACAGGTGCTTCTTTTGGCGATGTTACTATGCGAAGATACGTAAATGCTGACGGTGACGTTATGTATATACCGTTTATAGGTGACGTACCACAAGGTCCTATTCCTGAAGGGTATAGTCCGTCTGATGCTCCTACTGCACCGTCAGGTGCAATGGGTGGACAGCATACTACTGAAGGAAGTAGCCGAGAATATCAGGGTGAACCTAATGTAATAGATCAAATGACAGGTCTACACGATAGTATTAGAGATCAAAGTGAAGCAGCATTAGAAAAAGCAATTCCGTTAGAAGAAATGACAGACGAGCAATTAGTAGCATATTATGAACAATTCCATAATCCTATAAATAAATACGCTTCGGTATTAGTAGGGCTAATTAATCCTCTTATGGGATTAGCTACAGGTTTTGCGCAGCAATGGAGTTTAAAGAATGGACCACGAAGTTTAGACGCTACAGAAAAAATGATTGTAAACCGTATGAAACAAGGTAGCTTTAAAAAGGGTTCGCCTTTATACGATAAAATAGTAAAAGCAAGAGAGTACGGTAAAAAGAATGGCTATGGTCCAACAAGTTTATTGTCAGGACTTAAAAATTGGTTTACTGGTAAAGCAAATGCAGGAGACACAAAAGCTAAAACAATAGCAAGCGAACTAGATAAAATGCTTAAAGGGGGTGGACATAATCCAAAAGTTGTAAAAAGTATACTTGATGACAAAGACTTAACAGAAGAACAGTTTATATTTGATTATGGTTATGGTACAGATAATATAAACGATCTTCCTTTGTCTCCTAAAGTTAAAGATGTACTGGCAACTAGAGCAAAAGAAGGAAGAGGAGATCCTTATGTAACTACAGCCATTGACCCTTTTGCTCCTGCAACTACAGGGTATACTCCTCAAGCAGAACGACAAACTATAAAACCCACACAACAGGTTGGAACTGATAGGGCAAAGCTTGAAGGAACATCTGCATATACAGGAGCATCTGCATATACACCCACACAACAGGTTGGAACTGATAGGGCAAAGCTTGAAGGACAATCTATAGAGCCAACAAAGGATACTATGTCTTTATCAGAAAAACGAAGATTAGGAATTAAACACGGTAAAGATGCTTATGTTCCTGATTATGGATTTAGAAGGGCAGATCAAATAGAAGCTCAAGTAAAAAGAACAAAAGATAATCGTGGTCTTTTAGATTTTACAACTAAGAAAAAACACGGTATATCTATGCATCCAGATATTGTACAAACACCTGCGTACAAAAGTGGGGATATAGGACAGGGTTTAGATAGAGGAGATCCGACTCAGTGGGAAGATCCAAGTAGAGATGAGGAAGATTCAGGGGGCAATCAAGGCAATTGGGGAGATTATGGAAATGAGCCGTCTGGATTTGGTTATACTCCTCCTGATCCTACACCTGTTACTACTACCTCAGACGATAGTTGGAAAACTAATACGTGGTCAAGAACTGGAGCAGACGATACTAGCTCAGACTCATTAGGAATGGGTGCATGGTTTAATAAAGGTGGTCTAGCTAAACCCAAAGCTAAACCAAAAAGAATGAAGAAGGGTGGACTGGCTTCATCAAAGAAAAAGAAATAAGTGTTCACAATATGTTGGCTACCTAACTCCCCATCTAACATGGCATACAGTTAGCCCTAACGAAAGGTAAAGTAAATGGCAGAAGCAGAAGTAATGACAGAGGACGCTACTCCTAAAAAAGTAATGGCATTGGCATCTCGTAAGTATACAAACGAGGAACGAATTAAAAAGGACGAAGAGGAACTAGAAAAGCTAGTTGCTGAACAAAAAGGTGAAAAGGAAGAGGAAGTAAAACCTGAACCTGAACCTACAAGTGCCGAGGAAAAAACTTTTAAGAAACGCTATGGTGATCTTAGAAGACATGCTCAACAAAAGGAGACTGATCTGCAGGAGCAGATTAATCAACTTAAAGAACAGCTTGACAGTGCTACTAAAAAACAAATTAAGCTACCAAAGTCTGATGAAGACATTGATGCGTGGGCAAAGCAATATCCTGACGTAGCAGGTATAGTAGAAACTATAGCTATTAAAAAGTCTCAGGAACAATCTAAGGAATTAGAGGAACGAATTAAAAAAATAAACGAAATGCAGGAATCTGCTACTAAGGATAAAGCAGAAGTAGAGTTACTTAAAATTCATCCTGATTTTGTAGATATACGAGAGGACGACAACTTTCATAATTGGGCAGAAGAACAACCTAAATGGGTTCAACAAGCTTTATATGAAAATGACAATGACGCACTGTCTGCATCACGAGCAATTGATTTATATAAAGCAGACATGGGTATTAGTAAGAAAAAAGTAAGTGATTCAAAGGACGCTGCCTTTGCTACTAATACAAAAGGGTCACGGTCTAAACCTCAGAGCAATGACGAGTCATCGTATCTGAGAGAATCTCAAGTACAAAAAATGTCGGCTACTGAATATGAAAAACGATCAGAAGAAGTCATGGAAGCTATACGAAGTGGTAAGTTTGTTTATGACGTGTCTGGTTCAGCTAGATAAAAAAAGTTTGACATTTAAAAAATTATACATATAACTATGTATATATACTAAATATGTACTTATAACCCCTTTATGGAATACTTATAAGTACATATAACTACACAAAGAACAATGTGATTAGACTCACCTAGTTTGACTAGCCCAGTATGTACAACTGCACCTTGATCTAAACTAGCCCCTGTATCAGTAATTGTAATTTGTATCTGTTACCTTGAAAAGTAAGGAGGATTTACTATGGCTTTTCAAACCGCTGCAGGTTACGGTAATTTACCCAATGGTAATTTTTCACCAGTAATCTACTCCAAACAGGTGCAACTTGCGTTCCGTAAGTCATCTGTTGTTCAAGGTATAACCAATTCTGATTATTTCGGTGAAATATCAGCAATGGGTGATACCGTAAAAATCATCAAAGAGCCAGAGATTACTGTTAAAGAGTATGCTCGTGGCACTCAAATCACTCCACAAGATTTAGATGACGAGGACTTCAGCCTTGTTGTTGACAAAGCAAACTACTTTGCGTTTAAAGTTGACGACATTGAGGAAGCTCACAGTCATGTGAATTTTCAAAGTCTAGCATCCGACAGGGCTGCATATAGACTTGCCGATCAGTACGACCAAGAAGTTCTTGGTTATCTGGCAGGGTGGAAGCAGTCTTCATTAAGTTCTGTAGCAAGTACAGCTAACGATACCGTTTCTGGTTCTAAAGCTGTGTCATCTGCAGAGTCAAATGAATTGCTTGATTCTATGTTAGTAGACGCTGCCGACTTTAATGGTGGTTCTGCTAATAACTCTATCGTAGTTCAACCTAGAGGTGGAGGGGACGGAGTTGTAACAACTACTGCCCACGCTTCTCCTATGGCTGTTCTAGCTAGAATGTCAAGAAAACTTGACCAACAGTTCGTTGATAAGGATGGACGTTGGATAGTTATTGACCCTGTATTTGCCGAGCTTCTAAAGGACGAAGACTCAAGAGTTATGAACAGTGACTTTGTTTCTTCTTCAAATGAACTCAAAAATGGCATGGTCTTTAGCAATCTACATGGCTTTAAAGTGTATATGTCAAACAACCTTCCTGCCAAAGGAAATGGTCCTACAGGAGCAACAGCTACTGGATCAACTCACTATGGTGTGATTGTTGCAGGACATAGCTCTGCTGTGGCGACTGCCGAACAAATCAACAAAACCGAGACATACCGTGACCCTGACAGCTTTGCTGACATTGTCAGAGGTATGCATTTGTATGGACGAAAGATCTTACGACCAGAAGCTCTTACTCGTGCATTCTATGTTTCTAAATACTAAGGGAGGATAACTAATGGCTACTTATGATATGACATCTTCAAGCACCACTGGTGTTTCTTCCAACTCTATTGCAGCGTTACCTTCTCAAACTGGTATGGGTGCAATGAGAATGATCCAAGCTTACTTGGACATTGACGCACTTGTAGCAGAGGGATACTCTGGTGCAAACGGTGACATCTTTCAACTACTTGAAATTCCTGCAGGAACACTTGTTCTTTTTGCAGGGGCTGAAGTGGAGAAAGCATTTACTTCCAGTTGTACTTTAGACATGGACTTTGCCGCAGGTGATGACATCATTGATGGTGCTGATATCACTTCAACAGGGTTCTGTGCCGAAGGTTCTAACGGACAGTCAAATGATGTGACCACAGGGGCTGCTTCAACATTTACTCAATTTGTGTCTTCTACAGATACTATTGACTGTTTGATTGCAGGTGCTGCTCCTGCTACAGGAAGATTACGAGTGTATGCTTGTGTAATCGACTGTAACGATGTAGGTTCAGCAGGTAAAGCTGATACAGTTGACAGGGATCAACTAGCTTAACCTAACTTATAACTTAGGGGGCAAGTGTAACAGGATTGACTTGCCCTCTATTTTAGCATAAAGGAATTTTTAAATAGTATGTCAGGTACATATTTATCATTAACTAACAGCGTATTAGCACGATTAAATGAAGTACAACTAACATCCAGTAACTTTAGTTCAGCAAGAGGTATTCAGGTACAAGCACAAAACGCAGTAAACGAAGCAGTACGTTACGTAAACCAAAAAGAATTTAACTACCCATTTAATCATTCAACAGCTACACAAACGCTTACAGCAGGTGTTGTAAGGTATAGTTTACCTGCAACTACTAAGACTGTAGATTATAATACAGCACGATTAGTCAAAGATAGTTCTTTAGGTACAAGTGGGGGCAGATTAGCTGTACTAAATTACAATGACTATATTAATAACTATATAACACAAGAAGATGAAATCAATTCTACAACGGCTGCAGAAGCTATTGATACAACTGAAACAGAAATAGACTTAACAAGTGCTTCTGACTTTGATAGCACAGGCACAGTATATATAGGTAATGAACAGATATCCTATACAGGTATAAGTTCAAATACTTTAACTGGATGTACACGAGGAGCAAGTTCTACTACGGCAGCATCTCACGATAATGGTACAACAGTCACACAATTTACAGGTGGAGGAATACCACGTTATATTGTACGATCTGCTGACAATAACTATTTACTCTACCCTTTTCCCACTAAAAAATATTCTATAAAGTTTGATTACTATACATATCCAACATCTTTGTCTGCTCACGATGACACTACGAGTATACCTGCACGATTTGATGCAGTTATAGTCGATGGTGCTACAGCTTTTGTATATCAGTATAGAGGAGAAACGGCTCAGTATCAACTTAACTTTGGACGATTTGAGCAAGGAATTAAGAATATGCAAACACTATTAGTTAATAAATATGAATATATGCGTTCTACATATATACCAAGAACGCCAACGAATGTAATTGATTTAGACGCAAGAGTAATGTAACATGCCTGATCAGTCTCAAACTGCACCAGTAGCATTTAACTGCCAAGGGGGATTAGTTTTAAACCGTTCTACCTTTATGATGCAACCCGGTGAAGCACTAGAACTTATAAATTTTGAGCCTGACATTGAGGGTGGATACAGAAGAATAAACGGTTTTAGTAAATACGTAAGTGCCGTAGTACCTTATACAAGTTCTGCCAGTGAGAAGATCCTAATGGTTGCAACATTTGGTGATTACGTTTTAGCGGCAAGAGGAACAAAGATACACAGTGCCACAGCAGGTGGTTCAAGTTGGACAGAAAGAGATACAGGTAGGACGAGTGCAGGTAAGTATAACTTTGAGCGTTTTAACTTTGATGGTACAGATAAGATAGTAGTTGTAGATGGAGCGAATTACCCAACTATATTTAACAGTTCTCTTAGTGCTACGGATGCAAGTACAAGCAGTATTGAAGGGTCAAAGTATGTGGCAGCTTTTAAGAACCACATGTTCTACGCAGGAAAGTCTACAACAAAACAAGAAATAGTATTTAGCCAACCCTTTGACGAAGATGCATTTAATAGTGGTAGTGGTGCAGGAAGCATAAAGGTTGACGACACAGTAACAGGTCTTAAAGTTTTCCGTGATAATTTATTTATCTTTTGTGAAAACAGAATATTTAAAGTAAGTGGTAGCACATCAAGTGACTTTGCAGTCACAGCCGTTACAAGAGATATTGGGTGTATTAATGGAGACACGATACAGGAATTTGCAGGTGACTTGATATTCTTAGGACCAGACGGATTAAGAACCGTTGCAGGTACAGCAAGAATTGGTGACGTTGAACTTGGTACAATTAGCTCTAATGTACAATCAATTTTTGATGAAAACTTATCAAGTGCATCAGAGTTTGAAAGTGTAGTAATACCAGACAAAACACAGTACAGAATATTCTTTACTAAGTCGGCAACAGCACAAAACGCTACAAAAGGAGTAGCTTGTGTTCTCAAGGGACAATCGTTTGAGTTTTCAGAGTTAAGAGGTATACGTCCTGCATGTACAGACGGTTTTGTTTCAAGTGGTGACGTTATAATACTACATGGTGACTATTCTAACGGATACATATATAGACAAGAATCAGGTAATGACTTTGACGGAACTGCAATAAACGGAAAGTATAGAAGCCCTGATATGACGTTTGGGGATGCAGGTATCCGTAAACACATGCAACGAGTTATTATTAACTACGCACCTGAATCAACCATAGACGCAGACCTTTTTTTAAGGTACGACTATGAAGCAAAAGATTCACCAAGACCTGCGGCATATGCATTAGATTCAAGTGATATCGCAGCCGTATATGGAGTAACAACATATGGTGGTTCTTCTACATCTTACGGTACATATGGTGGTGCATCACAGCCACTTGTAAGACAACCAGTAGAAGGTTCAGGGTTTGCAGTAGCATTAAGAGTAAACGATGGTGGTTCAACAGCACCATATTCATTAAAGGGATTTCAGTTGGAATATCAGTTAGGAGCAAGAAGGTAAATGGGAGCAACATACACAAGACAGTCTTCATACTCTGACGGTGATACAATCACAGCGGCACATACTAATGACGAGTTTAATCAGTTATTAGCCGCCTTTGCATCCAGTTCAGGACACACGCATGATGGTACTACTGCTGAAGGTGGTCCTATTACTAAGTTATTAGGTAATACACTTACCTTTGGTGCAGGTACATCAGGCACAGACATTACAATAACATATGACGGTGAATCAAATGACGGTGTAATGAAATGGATGGAAGACGAAGACTACTTTGAGTTTTCTGATGACATACTTGTAGCGTCCACAGAAAAGCTACAGTTCCGTGACACAGCTATATACCTTAACTCAAGTACTGACGGACAGCTAGACATTGTAGCTGATACAGAAGTACAAATTGCCGCCACAACTATTGACATCAACGGTAATGTTGACATCTCAGGTACGCTGACAATAGGTTCTGCAGGTATTTCTGAAGCAGAACTAGAGGTACTAGATGGACTTACAGTTTCAACTACAGAAGTAAACATCCTAGACGGTGACACAACTGCCACATCTACTACAGTCGCAGATGCAGACAGAGTAGTAATGAATGACAACGGTACTATGGTACAGGTTGCTGTAACAGATTTGGCTGCTTACTTTGACGATGAAATTACAGCCATGCCTAACCTTACTTCCGTAGGCACACTCACAACCCTCACAGTAGACAATGTAATAGTTAATGGCACGAATATAGGACACACAAGTGACACAGACTTGATGACCTTGACCAGTGGAGTATTGACTGTTGCAGGAGAAGTAGACGCTACTACTCTTGACATCAGTGGAAATGCTGACATTGACGGTACAACTAACCTAGACGAAGTAGACATTGACGGTGCAGTACAGATAGACGGAGCTACAACTTTTGGTGTAGATGACACTGGTGTAGATGTTAAATTCTTTGGTGCTACTTCTGGTGCATATCTCTTATGGGACGAGAGTGCAGACAAACTATTAACTGCAGGTGGTGCAGTAGTAGATATAGTTAAGGATAAACTACTAATAGGTGGTACTGCAGTAACAACAACTGCTGCCGAATTAAACGTACTAGATGGAGTAACAGCAGGTACAGTAACAGCAAGTAAAGGTGTTGTTGTTGACTCTAACAAAGACTTAGGTACTCTTCGTAACTTAACGATTGATGGTACATTCTCAGATGGTAATTACACATTTGACACAAGTGGTAATGTAACTGGCTTGGGAACAGTTTCTTCTGGAAACATTACATCTTCAGGTACAGTTCAGGGTAC
>VTLG01013521.1_pt1 | contig 14307 bp, 10 predicted proteins | sample 4694571 | NCBI WGS metagenome assembly VTLG01 (sample SAMN12604809, study PRJNA352737) | marine metagenome | biome: ENVO:00000447; feature: ENVO:00000209|ENVO:00000569|ENVO:01000036; material: ENVO:00002151; isolation source: viral sequences binned using virsorter ...
CATTGTGGAAGAAGCAGTATTCACTTGCTGCTGTAACTGCACCAGACCAGTTCAAATCATATGAAGATTTGAAGAAGCGTTTGGATTATGTTCTAGGACATAAGCAACCAACACGTCGTGTATATGATGAAGAGGTTGCAGATGAGGATAACAGTCGTGGTTCCTATGCACCAGATTTTAATTCTCGTAAGGCAGAAGCAACAGTGGCTGCAGCAGTTTCATCACCAGCATCGGAAGATGAAGATGATGCCCTGAAGTACTTTCAGAAACTAGCTGAAGAGTAGTTATTGATATAGTTTAATATTTTCTGCTTTCTTAAGGGATTTACTGATATATTCAGTAGATCCTTTTTTATATTTCATCATTTCTGATAAGTCATCAATGACTAATGAAACATAGAGTGGTTTTAATAAAAATATATTTCTTTTATCATCTTCAATTTTTTCTTCATATTGATAATTTGTTATTGGAGTAACTAATGATGTGTTGTATGCTTCATCATCAGCTTTAGTTAAGTTGACATAACCATCAACCATCCAATCATAATACTGTAGAGTATATTCTGGAGAAACTGTTAATCCTTCTGCTAAGATTTCTATATTAGCAGTATTTTTAATTTGTTTGGTTTCATAATGATGCACTCCATTATAAATTCTATCATAGGTATCTGTATCTGAATCATCTGATTTGCTATATTTGTTAACAAGATAATTATCAAATGATTGTTGAGTCATAGGCCATTCTGATTGAATGTTTATAATATTATTAGAAACTAAAACTAACCAGTCTAGATTGGAATCTTTGTAAAAATCATAAGCAACATTATCTGGTCTATCATCACCAGTGATCTTATACTTAGTAAAGACAGCAAGATCTTGGAAAATATCATCTCTTAGTTGACCTCTTTTAAAGAGGTTTTTTACTGGCATGTATTCACCTATTTTAGCATTAGGTAATCTGCTTACATAATCAATATTTGGAAGTCTTTTAAAGTAATTTGACATTTTAGTAACCTATACCTGCTAAATCTGCTGTATTTGGACTTGCTAAAGGCCCTGATCCATTAAACTCATATTCTGAGTCATCAAGTGCATCATAATCATCATTAAATACTGGATCAATCTCTTGGAATGTCATTGAAATTTTGTACTGGGTCATTGTACCATCACGGAATGTTGAATACTTTCCGTTAGGTGTGTAGTTTGTTTTGAAATTAGTCAATGCACACTCCTTAAATCTATTTAAGTTATATGCATTATTAATATATGATAATTGAAAAATGAATGGAGTTCTTAGGAAGTAACCTTTTATAGTTCTTCTTGGTGCTGATGCTTGTTTGAATAACCGAATGATTTGTTTAACTTCTTGTGCTTCTCTTGGATTACGTGGAGATAGATTAAATTCAAAATTAAAAGATCTTAGTTCTGGCTTATCGAAAAGCAATTCTACATTGGGATTAATCAATGCACCTGATCTTTTTATTAATTGTCCACCATCACCTGTGATTTGAGATGCAATCATTTGTTGGGCAGTTGATTCCATATCAGAAGCTGCTAGATCATCTGTTACACCCTTTAATACACTTCCTACTGCATTAGAACTATCAAATGCTGCCATTGCTAGTTGTGCTCCTACTGCTTGGAGAGGGTTCATACTACCCCTACCCCATGTTGCTTTATTCTCATCTGCTATACCACTTGGCATTGGTAAGACAACAGATCCTCTGTTGAGTTTAAGAAGGGCTGCCTGACTACGACGATCTCTTTCTTTTAAAACTCCTGGTTGTGTTTTATCCCATTCTCTTGGTTGAAAATCTATGACTTGGAATTTTATTGCATCTTGGTCCCTATCCATTTTTTCTGGATATCTGAGATCGGGCCAAGTTTCTCTACCTTTTGTTGCCAATAATTTTGCTCTTTCTTCCTCAGCCAATCCTTCTAAACTTTCTGAATCACTTTCATCTATAGTGGATGTTCCATCATTCAATAATTCATTTGCTTTCTTATTACCAGCAGCTAGTTTATCATCTTTATCAACACCTGAATCTATATCATTAAATACTTCTTTCTTGACTACATTTTTACCTGCAGATATGATGACATTTTTACCTTCTGTACTATTAAAAAATTCTTCTTCAAATTCTCTAGAACCTTTTGATAGATTGCCTAACCAACCAGCTCTGGGTTCTGGTGTAAATTTTTTATCCTTTGGATTATATTTTCCCACCAATCTATCTTGACCAAATTCTTCATTCCATACTTCGGTCTCTCCAGTCTCTTTATTAACCAGCACAAAATATTCTTCATTTTTTCCTTTGCCATCTTTGATTGGCTTGAATTTATATTTAGCGTTGTCGTTACCGTAATGAGTTTCAGGTTTATCGGTACTAGTCCATCTTGCCATTGGAGTATACTTTTTTTATTATTTAGCGAGGATTAAGTATGTATTTTCCATATGGTATGGCAAGTAGGTCATCAAGTTCATTATATTGCACAACATAGAGTTGTCCTGCTAGTTCATTCCATGTATAGTTTCTATATTTCTGCCAATGAAAGTTAAGTCCTCGGAATCCCCATGAGAATAAATCCACACAGGCAATCAGAGGATGTTGGTCATAAGTTTCACCAGGAGTCTTAGCATTATATACAAAGGTATAGAACTTTCCTACTTCAGGAATAGGCTCAACAGTGTCATTAAGAACTTCCATGATTTCCAGCATCATTTCTTCTGGATCATTAGTTCTATTGTTTAAGTCACTAAGATATTGTCTGATACGATTATCTTCTGTTTCTTCAGCAGCATTGAATCCGAAAGAGTCTGTCATGATGCTAACCCTAGTTCTCTTTCAGTAATAATTTTAAATTGAATTCCTCTATTCTTGCACCAATCATCAGCAAATTTCCATTTGGCTTCATTGACTGCATAGGTTTTACATTCGTAGATGTATGATGGGGTCACCTTTTTTCTTTTTCTTGGAGGTTTAGTTTGTTTAAATGGTTTGACTTCAATCACATAGGTTTTAACCTTTCCATTATTTTCTTTTACTTTTATTAAAAAGTCTGGATAGTATCTACGAAGTTTCCCATCAGGAGCACGATAGGGTATAAAGAACTCTTCGCTTCCCCATTGTAAAATATTTTCATTTATATCACAGTAACCGCAGAATTTTTCTTCCCAAGAACTACGACATATAATATTATTAACATCACCTTTATATTTTTTGGGATTTCTGGGCTTGTAAATACTCTTCTTACTTTCTGGCATACATAATATATAATATAGTAAGTCAAATATTATTTAGATGGCAAAACTTGGGATAACACCGATCCATAAAACGGTGGATGATATTAAAAGTACAATATTATCTCCCTCATTAACTCCTTACTTTGAGGTTCAATTTCCTGTGCCAACATTTTTACAAGGATTAATGGGTGGTGATACAGATCCTAATAAGTATTTGACATTATTATGTACGGAAGCAGTATTACCAGGAAATAATTTAATAACTTTTAATGTAGATAATGATTACACAGGTGTCACAGAACAGATGCCTCATAGAAAAGTATATGATCAGAAATTAAGTTTAACTTTTTATGTTAATTCTGAAGGTAAGCATTCAGCATATTATCCTATAAGATTTTTTGAAAGTTATATAGCATATATTGCAGGAGAAGATCCTAGTGATTCACAGTCATTGAAAAGATTACAAAATTCTAATTATTTTTATAGAATGACTTATCCTGATGAATATATGGTAGATAGTCCTGGTTTATTTGTTAAAAAGTTTGAGAAAGGGGAAGAATTTATTTCTCCTACACCTGAAGCTGAAGTAGATAGGGAGTTAGTTTATGAATTTATTCGGACGTATCCTACAGCAATCAATTCAATGCCAATATCATATGGTGAGGCTCAACTTTTAAGGTGTACAGTTACTTATTCTTATATAAGATATATTCAGCATAATACATTTAAAGTGAATAGAACAGAACCTGTTCGTTCATCTAGAATACCAAGTGTTCCTGTTCCTGTGGAAGAAGGGGATAAGAATAAATTAGGTACATCACCTGTCAAAGATGAAGGTACTTGGGTGAAGAAGACTAATAGACGTGGAAGAACGGTTGGATGGACAAATGATAAAACTGGTGAATATCGTAAGAAAGAAACAAGGTATACAGTAGACCCAAATAAACAGCAAATGGGAAGAGCTGCTGCTAAAAATAGAGCAAAAAATAAACCTACTACTCCACAGGGACAAATAAAGAATAAGGAACAAAATAATAATAAAGGAACGCCTATAAGAAATAGGAGAGGAAGAATAATAGGATATAAATAACCCCTATAAATAAATACACTGACATTGTTATAAACATATCATGCCATTACCAAAGATTGCGACCCCGACTTATGAGTTGGAACTACCTTCTACAGGAAAGACTGTTAGATTTAGACCTTTTTTAGTTAAAGAAGAAAAGGTTTTATTAATAGCTCTTGAAAGTGAGGATACAAAAGAGATTACTAATGCTATTAAAGCAGTAATTAAGAGTTGTGTTTTAACAAAGGGTATTAAGGTTGAGACATTACCTACTTTTGATATAGAGTATTTGTTTTTGAATATTCGTGGTAAGTCTGTGGGTGAAACTATTGAAGTTAATTTAATATGTCCTGATGATGGAGTTAGTGAGGTTAAAAAGAATATTCCTATTGATGATATTAAAATACAACGTACTGAGGGACACAATAATAAAATTAAACTTGATGATAATATTATGATGGAGTTGAAGTATCCTTCTCTAGAACAATTCATTAAAAACAATTTTGATTTTAGTGAAAATGCTAACCAGATGGATCAATCATTTGAATTGATTGGGACATGTATTGATAAGATCTATACAGAAGAAGAGGTATGGTCAGCATCTGATTGTACTAAAAAAGAATTGACTGAGTTTCTTGAGTCAATGAATTCTTCTCAGTTTAAAGAGATTGAAACTTTCTTTGAGACTATGCCTAAATTATCTCATACTATTAAGGTTAAAAATCCTAATACTGAAAAGGAAAGTGATGTGGTTCTTGAAGGGTTAGCATCTTTTTTCGCTTAGCTCTAGTGCATTTGAGTCTTGAGGGTTACTTCAAACTCAATTTTTCGTTAATGCAATATCATAAATATAGTTTGACTGAGATTGAAAATATGATGCCTTGGGAGCGAGACATTTATGTGATACTTCTTCAACAACATCTTAAAGAAGAAGAACAAAAGCAAAAGCAGCAGCAAGCAATGAATGCCTAGAACTTTATCTCTATTAGCAGTATTAAAGAAAGTTGATGCCAAGGGTGTAAAGTCCTTATCCAATGCTCAATGGGATACTTTTCTTGCGTCTGATACTGAACCAAATGAGATACAAGATAAGATTAAAAAGTTAGAAGGATATGAGGAGAAGTTTGCTGCTTATGATGCAACAGGAGAACTGATTGTTGAAGATAATCAGGCAATGATAGATAGGTTTAAGAAGAAGACTGGTCGTGCTAAGGGTAGAGAATCTTTTAAGGTAAAGAAGACAAAAATAAATGTAGGAGAATTTTTAGGTAAGGATAGAACACCTGATAAGTCACCTGACAAATCACAGAACCCAGATATTAGTAAGATTTTTAATGATGATGAGGAGAAGAAAGATGATGTAGGCCCAAAAGGTATGGAATCCAAACTGGGTAGATTGTCACGTATACTGAGAGATACTCGTGGTAGAGTATTAAAATTAGAAGAGGAGAGTAAAAAGAAACCAAATAAAAAATTAGTTACTGATGGTTTGGATGAGACTGTAAATGTAATTGCAGAGAAGGTAACATCTATAGAGGATAGTCTAAAGGAGCAGACAAGAATTGAAGCAGAAAATGTAAAACTTCAAAATCAGAAATTAGAAGATGAAAAGAGGGATGATGAGCAAACTAGATTAGGGAAGGTAACAGGATTTTTAAAAGGTGCTGCTAAGAAAATCATTGCTCCTGTTCAAAATATATTTGGTCAATTATTTGGTTTTATAAAAAGATTAATTCTAGGAAAGATATTTTTAAACATACTTAAATGGTTTGGTAATCCTGCGAATCAAGGAAAGATTGATAGTGTTGTTAAATTTTTAGGTAATAATTGGCAAAAATTATTAACTTTATATATTGTTTTTGGAACAGGTCTAGGTAGGTTTGTAAGATTTATAACCAAAATAGCCATTAAAGGTGCAATTAAATTAGCTGCACTTGTTGCACAACTTGCAGTTGCAAGGGGAGTTGGAGGTGCTTCTAAGTTTGCAAAATTTTTTGGTGGGAAAAAAGGTAAACTGTTAGGAACTCTTTTGCAAGTTGGTACTGCAACTGCAATGACGGTAGGTGTTAATAATGCTTTTAGTGGTGATGGTGAAGAACCACAGAACTTTAATAAGGGTGGAAAGGTTCCTGGTCAAGGTGATAAGGATACTGTTCCTGCTATGCTAACTCCTGGTGAGTTTGTTATGTCTAAGGGTGCTGTACAAAAGTATGGTGTTGATACATTAGAGGGAATGAATGCTGCTGCTGGTGGAACAAATGTCCCAGTCTTGATGCCAAATAAGAAACGTAAGGCATATAATGATGGAGCATTGGTAGTAAAAGAAGATGATAATACTATTTCTAAAGAGGATAAAGAATGGATTTTATCGGAAGTTAATAAAGAAAGAGCACTTGCAGGAGACATAGTTTCTGGAGATCCATTAGCACCTTTAAAGGCTGATGCTATAAAGTATTCAAAAGATGCTTCCATAATTAAGGGTAAAGGTAAAGAACATTATTTCGGTCCAGAAAAAGATGAAAAAATAGAGACACGTACAAATGTGGATACTATGGAGAGGACTGTTATATGTACAGTTAATGGTGAAACTACCACTAAAACATATAAACTATCAAATGAACAAGCATCAGCATGGCTTAAGAAACAAGGAATTCCTGCAATGGAATTGGCAGATGGAACAATAGTTGGTGATACTGCAGCACTTGCATATGATAAATCGGTAGCAGAACTTGCAAACATGAGAGCAAGACTTGGAGAGCAGTCACCTGCAGCACTTGCTGAATTTAATGCACTTCCTGATGTGATAGCAATGGATAAAGCTATTGCAGATGGATCATTAAGAAAAGAAATTGTAACGAATTCGAGAAAGCATAAGAAAGGTACAAAAGAAAATCTTATGCAGAAAAATATGAATAGGATATTGGAAATGGATGGGGATGAAGGTGTTGAGTTGAAGGAACATATGTTTACGAATAATACTGTTACTGAAACTACAACTGATCGTGTTAAGTATGCTGGTGGTGGATTAGTTTTAGGATATAATGGTGGTGGTTTGATTCTAAAAAATAATCGTGTTAATCTGAAGCATCCTGATATAGATCTTATGGCTCCCCAGTATGGTTTATCAAATGAGCAGTTTACTAATGTCTTAGAAACTACTCATCGTGAACAACTTAGGAGAGCAAGGAAGAAAGCTGAACTCTTTGCTTCAAAGGGACTGAAAGTACCTGAAGTAGGTCCAGACTATTCAAAGGAACAAACTAATGAGATGAATGAGCAGTGGACTCAAAATAGAAAACCTTTTGAAATGGGATATGAGGATTATTGGAATTATCCTACTGTTAATAACAAACAGAAAAAATCAGGTGGTGGATTAATGGGTGGAATCAAACGTGCTGCTGGTGGGTTTGCTGACTATGCAACACTTGGTATGTTTGACTTTGATAAGAGAAATCGCAAGGGAGCACCGAAAGATTTTGGTATAAGAAGAATAGTTGGTGGACTTGCTGATCATATGACAATGGGACTCACTGATTTTGATAAGAGAGGTCGTGGCATTGGTCAGTTCAATCCATTGTTTGGTGGTAAGGATAAGGCATGGGGTGCTGCTGATGAACAGGCAAAGAGAGGTGAAGCACAGTCAGGGTTTGGACTTAAGAGAGGTATTGGTGGTGTTATGGATCAAATGACAGGTAATCTATTTGATTTTGACAAGGAAAGTGGTGGTGGACTTCTAAGAAAAACTGCTAATGCGATTTCTGGATTGTTTGGTAAAGGTAAAGGTGATGATTTGGTAGGTAAATCTGATAAAGTAATGGGTAAAGAACCAAAGATAAAACAAATAGAAATTCCTGCTGAAGGTCTTGAAAGTATTCTTATAAAAATAGCTTCTAAACAGGATGTTAAAACTCCAGTTGGCCAACCCTCATTGTCAGGACCAAAGATTACTGTGATTCCAGAAAATAAAACTATCAATACAATTAATGAGGGTGATAATAGTGGTACGCAAGTTCCTAAATTTAATGTTGGTTATGGGTCGCCAAGAAAGATTAAGCAACTAGGAATATCAAGATAAGATGGCAATATTAAAAGCACTTCCAGGTTCTGCAAAGATTAATGGGAAACCTATTAAAGGTAAACTCATTCAGATAAAAAGATCTGTTATTAATATTGATAAGTTTCTTGGTAGAAGAAATAAAGTTAGTGAAAAGAAACAGCAAATTCTTAGAAAACAAAATCAAAATCTTAAAAGAAAAAAGAAAGAACTTAAATTAGAACAACCTAAGAAGGAATGGAAGAAGTTAGTTCCTAAGAAAGTTCCTGGTTTAAGTTTCTTTGATAGTATTAGAAAATTTGTTGTTACTTGGATATTGGGATTCGTTGCAATTAAATTAATACCATTATTACCTAAGTTAATTCCTACTGTTCTTCAGTTGGGTAAGATTGTTAATTGGTTTATTAATATTGGTGGTGCTTTTCTGAATGGGTTTATAAATTTTATACATTTTGGAGTGAAGGCTGGTGAGGCAACACATGGATTCATAACTGCTATTGCTGGTGAAAAATTTGCTAATGCTATGGCAAATTTTGCTAAAGGATTTGGAGGAGTTATTGATGCTATGCTATTGACTGGTATATTCCTTATCGGTGAAGCATTGGCTGGTGATAGTGGGTTGGGATTGATAGGTGATTGGATAAGTGATAAGTTGTTGAAGAAATTTTTTGGAAAAGCAACAGCATCAACAGCAACAACAGCACTTACAAAAACAGGAGCAACAACAGCACTTACAAAAACAGGAGCAACAGCAGCAACAACAGCAAGTGGTGGAGCAGCAGGTGGTGGAGCAGCAGCAGGTGGTGGTGGAGCAGCAGGTGGTGGTGGAGCAGCAGGTGTTGGAGCAGGTGCAGCTGCTGGTATTGTAGCTGGTGCTGGACTCCTTGCTTCTGGTCTTGGTGAAGGTGCATTCCAGCTGAAGAAGGTGGCTCAAGACCAAGAAGCAAAGAGTTATAAACGGTTTAAAGATAAGGGTTGGTGGAACCCCATGAAATATTTCTGGGGTGCTGTACATTTGATGGATAAGTTTAGTAGTTATTTTATAGGAAATATTGGTGTGTTATTAGATATTATTGGAGCACCATTTAGATATCTTATAGAGTTGATAAGATATCCTTTCTTAAGTGAAGAAGGTAAGAAGAAGCAAGCAGAAAATCTTGCCAAGTTTGATGCAAGAATCCGAGAACAGTTTAGAGAAAATTTAAATGCATTCTCTTTAGGAATGCTTGCTAAAGAGAAGGGTTCATTTGGTAGTATGTTTGGGAAGAAGGGAACTGATGCGATGGGTTATACCAAAGATGGTAAAACCAAGAGTCAGCAAGTACCTGGAACGAAAGGAACAATACTTTTAGCTACACCTCATTTAACAGCAACTCAGGATTTTCTTAAAGGTAAAAGTTCAGGAGAAAAAGTTCATACTATATTAAAAGTAAGTACAGGGAAAGATACATCAGATGTATCTAAGACTACTGGACTATCCAAGACTACTGATGGAACATCCAAGACTACTGACCCATCTAAGGTTGCTGCAAAACCTAAAGGTAGAACAGGTGCTATTATTGGTGGTGCATTAGGTTCTGCTCTTGGACCTCTTGGTATTATTGCAGGTGCTGCTATTGGTAGTAGTATTCAGAAAAGAGGAATCAAAGGTGTTATTGGAGGTGCTGCTGATTTTGTGACAGGTGGTATGTTTGATTTTGATAATCAGAATCGTAAGGGAGCACCAAAGGATTTTGGTATAAGAAGAATTGCAGGAGGCCTTACTGATTGGGCAACAATGGGTCTGACTGATTTTGATAAGAGAGGTAAGGGTAACTTACAATTCGATCCTATTGGTGGTGGTAAAGATAAAGCATGGGGTTCTCGTAATGAGCAAGCAAAGAGAAGGGAGAAGCAATCAGGATTTGGATTGAAGAGAGGTATAGGTGGACTATTAGACTTTGCTACACTTGGTATGTTTGATTTTGATAAACAGAATCGTAGAGGAGCACCAAAGGGATTTGGAATTAAAAGGATTGCTGGTGGACTTGCTGATTTTGTTACTGCTGGTGCGACTGATTTTGATAAGAGAGGTACTGGTATTGGTCAAATGAATTTGGGTGAGAAGATGTCAAAGAAAAAGGCATATGAAAAGTATCTGAAGAGTGATAGGTATATGAATAAGCAGGCTAGGATTAGTAATATTGAGACTCATCCATTAGATCGTAAGAATCTGGTATTTGGGAATCTTAATGATGGAAAACCTATGAGTCAGAGGGAACTTTATGCATTAGCTAAAAGTGGAGATGAAGAGGCTATTAGAATTGTAGAAGGTATGGACCAGATGCAATCTAAACTACCAGAAGGTGGAAGTTATACATGGAATAAGCAAACAACACTTACAAATAATCAGGGATCAACTACTTTTAAAGAATCATATAGTAGTGATGATGGAAGCACTGATTTGAAACTTGGTAAGCAAGATGATGGAAGCACTGATTTGAAACTTGGTAAGCAACCAGTAAAATTTGATGAAGAGTTGTTGGGTGTTAGTGCATCTTATGAAGTGGATGGTGGTCAGAAAGAGTTTGTAATTTATGCTCCTACTACTCAGATAAATATGTTAACAGGTAATAATGGTGGGGATATTGAGTATGTTAGTAGTGGAGAATCAGGTTCTTCTGAAGATGCTTATCAAATTTTAGAGAAGGGAAATTGATATGAGTAAAGGAGATAAAACTGTTTTAGGAAAGGCAGCAGATCCTGCTATAATATCTACAGTCCTTGTGAAATCTAATAAGGATAGTAATCGTGCAGTAGAGTTAGCTCCTGGTGTTAGCCTTCTTCAGTATTATGAAAGTATATTAGCAGAGACTGTAAGAGTTTCTGTTAATTTTACTGATTCAGGACATACTGTTAAATCTGAGGATGATGATACTGTAATGACAGCTGTGGAAGGTCTCCCTATAGTTGGAACAGAAACTTGTAAGGTTGTTATTGAAGATAATAATGAGAATGAAATTGATTTAGAATTGTATATTAATAAAGTTTCTCCTATAACAGAAACTTCTAAAGTTAATAATGTAAATTTAGAGTTAGTATCTAAAGAATATATTATGAATGAAAAGATAAGAGTTAATACTAGGTTTGATGGTAAAATATCTGATCATGTTACAAAAATTATTCAGGATATACCAGAGTATTTTAATACGTTTGAGGAAATTGATATAGAAAAGACAGATAATAATTATAATTTCATAGGTAACAATAGGAAACCTTTCTTTGTTTTGAATACATTATCTAAGAAGGCTGTACCCGATGGTAAGCTTGGAAAGAGTGCAGGGTTTTTCTTTTGGCAGACCTCAGAAGGATTTAAATTTAAATCTATTGATACTTTATTGGATTTGGAAAAGAATCCAATTAAGAAAGCTATATTATATGATAATACTCCTGATGGTAAGGGTTCGGGTATTCCTCCAGCATATGATATGAAAGCCTTGGAGTATTCTGAGGATAATAGAGTAAATATAAAAAATAAATTATCATTAGGTGCTTATGCTACAAAAATAATTACTTTTGATCCAAGAACTTGTGAATATAAAGTTGTGACTAGAACAGTAAAGGATGATGCTACTAAAACTGGTGGAGGAACACCACAAGATGAAGGGTCTGAAGAGAATTTAACCACGGGTGGTGAGGAACTCCCTGTATTAAATCCTATTTTTGATAGAGTGGGATTGGATAAAGATTATTCCAGAACAACCTATTATGTTGAAGATACTGGAACTATTCCTACGGGGTCTGGATTAGGTGAGGATCAACAACAATTAGATAAGTCAAGGTTACCTAATTTTATTCAATCACAGATTGTCAATCAGTCAATAAGAAGGTATAATCAATTTTATGCCTCTCAAGTAACTATTACTATACCAGGAGACTTTTCACTCCATGCAGGAGATGCTTTATTTGTAGATGCACCAGCTGTGACTGCAGATAAAAGTAAAGGTGAAGTAAACCAGCGATCTGGCGGTCTATATATTATAACTGATCTTTGTCATTATGTTTCAAGTGATGGAACATACACAAAACTGAATTTAGTAAGAGACTCTTTTGGTAGACAAGGCACTCCATTAAAAGGTTAAACAACTATGACTATTAAGCACGACTTAGAACATGAGGTCTACATTGACCCTAAAGATGGTAAGGAGCATACTAATCATGGTATGCACGAGTACACTAAACAAGATTTAGAAAATGTACATGCTGATTATGATGTGTATCATAAGGATGATGTAGTAGATTCTAATGAAGGTAAGATTAATGATTATCATACACGACATGAAGATAGTCATCTAGAAATTTATTGTGATAATCATCCAGATGCAGATGAGTGTAAGGTATACGACGATTAATGGTAGCAGATTCAGGTTTATTTAATCCAGAAGTTTATGGTAATTCGTCTAGATGGCAAGGACAAATTGCTGATGATTCTGGGTGGAGAGATAACATAAGTCCTGGTAAAATAGAGAATCCTGAATCAACCAAGGGGTGGGGAAGAAGATATAAAGTAAGAATCATGGGTATCCATGATAAGGAAGAAGAAAGTATTAGTTCTGATCAACTTCCTTGGGCTCAGGTTGAGATGCCCATCACTGCTGGTGGAGGACAGGCAGGAGCATCTGCGACTCCTAACCTCCGTCAGGGTATGTTTGTTTATGGTTATTTCCAAGATGGACCTGAGCAACAAGTACCTATTATTACAGGTGTCTTAGGCCATAATGCGACTACAGAATTAAAACAAAAGATAGGTGACACAGATTCTAACTTTGCACCTACCAGTGGATATGCAGAAGGAAAAGTACCAAAGAATTTTAGAACTAAAGAAGTTGTTCCTAAGTATGATCAAGTAACAGCAAAACCAAAGACAGCATCTGCTCAAATGGATGCTGAAGTTGCAGATGCTGTAAATAGTGAGAAGAATTTAATAAATCAGTTTGGATTAAAGAAAGATTTAGCTGCTACTGCAGAACAACTAAAAGATATTGCTAATGCTCAGTCACAAGCTGATTCTTTAGGATTACTTGGTGAAGCAAAAGAAATTTTTATTAAGAGTAAAGTTCATCAAGAATTAAGAAATAGAATAAAGAGAGCAAATTCTCCTATAACACCACCAGTACCAGGTGCTACTTGTGAGAGTGCTGATGCTCCTCATAGATTAAATGCTGGTCAGGTACAGAGGGAAGATAAGTATAGAGAAAAAGTAGTTGTTGCTAAACCCGATGACCCAGTAGGATCATCAATGAAAGCCATGCAAACTATCATTGATACTTTAACTCAGAAAGTTGATAAGTATCAGAAATCATTACAGGGTGGTGGATATATTGATATGGTTTCTATGAAAAAACCTTTAAGAGATTTGAATAGAGATATAGAAAATTCTTCTCAAGAGATGTCTAAGTATATGAAAGTTCTTACTGATAAGATGATGGAGTATGTTAATAAATCAACTAATAAAGAATTAGCTAGTGCAGTATCTGCAATGCCATCAAGTATGAGATTTATGTTTGCAGACATGAAAGAGTTAACAGGACAGACAACTCATAAAATGTATCTTGATATTGGTAATAATTTGAGTGGTACAATTGGACCTGTATTAAAGGAATCTTTGAATGTTAATAATATATTAGAAACTGCAAAACAAAGGGCAATTAATATTGATATGGATATTAATATTCCATTACCTAAGATTGCTGATCTTGCTAATGAGGCTGTAGGTGTTGTTGATTCAGTTAAGAGTAATGTTTCTTTTCCAACTAAAAGATCCATAGGAAAGACACCACCACCACAAGTAATTAGTGGCAGTGGAACAAAAGAAGACCCTTGGATCAGTCCTGCTACTGAACTTGAAGTAGGGGATAGGGTTGCTGGTGCAGAACCAGAAGGAGTTGCATCTATGATGGCC
>VTLG01010698.1_pt1 | contig 14303 bp, 19 predicted proteins | sample 4694571 | NCBI WGS metagenome assembly VTLG01 (sample SAMN12604809, study PRJNA352737) | marine metagenome | biome: ENVO:00000447; feature: ENVO:00000209|ENVO:00000569|ENVO:01000036; material: ENVO:00002151; isolation source: viral sequences binned using virsorter ...
ACACCGACACTGAAATCCCAGATCGTGTAAAAAATGCACAGGTTATCTTGGCGGTATATCTAAACAACAATAGGAACGGGTTAGAATTAAGTGGCCTGGAAGATTTTGCAACTGTGAGTATTGGTAATATAAATGCAACCCCTAGATTTTATGGGGCAGTCGGTATTGATCGTATTCCACCTATAGTTGATCATTACCTGATGGGCATTAGAATAGGTGGAAGAGCAAACTTACAAATTAAGAGGTCATGAAAATGGGCTACGGCTACGAATATCCATCAGCGAAAATCATCAATGATACGGCAGCCCATACTGGTCGATTTGGAAAAATGGTTGCTCTGCAAGATTCTGTGATTGCCACGCTTGTTTCTGAAAACATTACAGGCGATTTAACATCTTTGCAGTTTAAATCTACTGCTGAGATAGAAGGTGTTATTACAAGCATTACTTTAACAAGTGGCACTGTCATTGCTTATTCATTGTGAAGAGATATTATCCAGCAGCAAAAATTATTAATGATACGTCTGAACACTTAGGTCGTTATGGCAAGGTGATGGCTTTACAGGATTCAGTTGTAACTGTAGGAATAGATTTTGATACAATCGAAGATTTTGATGCTGTTACTAGTCTTGATGGTTTTTATATAAATGGAATTATAGGTGATAATAATAATGTTCCTTTAAAAGCTGGTAATGAAATTGTTGGAGTATTTTCTACTGTTTTGTTAGATAGCGGAACTGTTATTGCTTATAGATTATGAGTTTAGCCAACGCACTTAAAAAAGCAGCATCAAAAACTCTTAGTAAACTTGGAGGTGATGTAATGATTAGACAAGTAACTGCTGGAAGTTATAACACAACTACAGGTGCAATAACAGAATCTACATCTGATACTACCGTCAAAGGTGCGTTAACAAATGTAAACAGGTCTGAGGTAAATGATCTGATTGAATCACAGGATAAAAGGTTAACAATATCAGCAGGGGATTTAACTTTTGTACCAACAACAAAAGATAGAGTTGTGATAAGCAGTGTTGAGTTTAAGATCATCCAAGTGGTTACAAATGAACAAAATAATACAGCAATAAGTTTTGATTTAATTTTGAGGTAATTATGGCAAGACAAATAAAACTTACTGAAATTGATGATTTTTTTGAAGAATTAGTTGTTGATCTTGTACAGGCGACAACACTTGAGTGGACTAGAAGAGTAAAAAAAGCTACGCCAGTTTTTTCTCTGGACAATTATCCTGATTTAGATTCTATACCTGATTTTTTTACATTACCAAATGGTCAAGTTGTTCCTTTTAAAAAAGCTTTATTAGAGCATGGAGCTGGTGGATCACTCCGCGAAGCATGGCAAACAAAAATTAGAAAATTTCAAGGGGAAGTAACAAATAATTTACCCTACGCAGAACCTGTTTGCTTTGGTGTAAACCTACCACCATCATGGGGTGGCAGATATAGAACAAGACAAAACACTGTTGCTGGCTTTCCAGAACTTATTGGTAAGGAACTTGAGCAATATGTCATGCAACAACTAAGGAGGGGTATCTGATGGCAGCAGTTGATTTAAATACAGTTAGATCCACAATAGAGGCTAGGCTTGCAACAGAGCTTGCATCAAGTCCAGTTATTCCTGTCATATTTAACAACATGGCTTTTGATTCAACAACAGAAGATACTTTTGTTCAATGTCAGACAAGTTTTGGGTCTGGTAGTTATTTAACAATGGGAGGTTCTGCTAATTCTACAAACAGTGTTGTCGGTTTACTTTTAATAAATATATTTACAGAAGAGGGAATAGGCCCAGGGTCTAACTATGTGATTGGCAAAAGGTTGCGTGATCTCTACAATAATATTACAGTTTCAAATGTTATTTTTGATTCACCAGTTGGGCCTGAAGTTTTAGCATCTAGTCCTGAAGGTAAATTTCAAACTCAAATTAGAGTAACATTTGAAATATATGAGGAACTTTAATCATGCCAAAACTTGAAATAACTGAAGAAATGCTAGATGTTATTGAAATTGTAAAAGGTAGAAGAGAAGCGAACTATTGGGATCCTGATTGTAGAAAATATTATGAGGCACAACAAAATTCAAAAAAAAATGTGAAAAGTTTGAAAAAAGGTTAATATAAAATAAATACTTTTTTTCTGTCATGGCTACCAAAGGTGATGTAGGTAAACTGATGTTCCACAATGCTGGTGGAACTGAAGCTGATGTTAGTGATCTTAGAGCTTGGAATTTATCTATAACAAAAGACACTCAAGAAACAACAAAAATGGGTGATACATTTAAAAGTTTTGTTGGAGGTTTAATTTCAGCAGAAGGTGGAGCAACACTTTTATATAATGCTTCTGGAAACTCAGATTATCAAGCATTTATTGATGATGTTCTTGTAACAGGTGATGCTGGTGATGCTTTAATTGAACTATTTCCTGATTCTGGGGAGTCAGCAAAGAAAATAAGTGGTTCTTGTATAATTACAAATGCAGATCATTCTGCAACATTAGGTGAAATTGAGGAGATCGCAATAACATTTACAATGACAGGTACCATTACTTCTGCTGTGTAGTATATTAGGGCTATACAATAAAACCCCTATGGCAAAAAGAAATGTAGATCTAATTACAGAAGCATTTGCTGATGTAATGTCTAACAGAAGAAAGTATGTTTTAAATAAACCAGATGGCTCATTATTAAAAGAATTATATTTTCCTCCACTTACTAGATTTGACAGGATGCAAGCACAAGCTGCTACTGGTACTGATGATGCTTTAGCAATATCTACTAGACTACTTTGTCAAATTGCACAAAATGAAGATGGCACAAAGGCTTTTGCTTCTGCTGATGCAGAAAATTTAAAAAGATTTTTACCAGAAAATGTTTTAAATGAAATAGAATTATTTTTGTTTGATATAAAGCTTGATATAGATACAGCAAAAAAAGATTAAAGCGAGATAACTGGCTGAATTTTGAGTTCTTTCTCGCAACAGAATTAGGAAAAACATTAGAAGAATTAAGAAAACAAATTACACAGGAAGAGTTAATATTTTGGGCTGCATACTATGAAAACAAATTTCAAGAAGAAAAAAGAGCAGCACAACGACAAAAACACAATTCAAGGTAATATATAATAAAGGCTTTTTTTATCTGTGGCAGAGGCAGTAGTAAGACTCAGAGTTGATGCCAGTGGTGCTACTAGAGCATTAAATGGAGTTCAGGCTCAAACAAATAAATTACAGTCTGCTTTTGGTGGCCTTAGAACTGCTCTTGGTGGAATAGGTCTTACTGTTTTAGCTAGAAATGCAATAAAAACATCAACTAATTTTGAAAAACTTAATGTCAGATTAGGACTTTTGACAAAAGCATCTGGTACTTTTGCTAGATCACAACAAATAGCTGCTGAGGCTCAAAAAGCATTTGGATTAAGTGCTATTGAAGCTCTTGAAGGAATTACAGATATTACAGCAAGATTACAACCTTTAGGAGTTGGTGTCGAAGATATAAAAAGTACTTTCTTTGGATTTAATACTGCTGCCAAATTAGCTGGCGCATCAACTATAGAAGCATCAAACGCTTTTAGACAGTTAGCCCAGGCTCTTGGATCAGGAAGACTTGCAGGCGATGAATTTAGAAGTATATCAGAACAAATACCAACATTGCTCGCACCTATAGCAGATGAATTAGATGTAAATGTTGGACAACTTAAGAAATTTGCTGCTGAAGGCAAATTGACAAGTGAGGTTGTTTTAAGAGCATTACGTAAGATTGAATCTGACGGTGGAGCATCTTTAAGGGCTTTGATTGAAAACGACCCGACACAAGTGTTTAAAAATCTAAGTAATGAAACTGAAAATTTATCAAGAGCATTTGGTGAAGTATTAGAACCTGTTGTAATACCTGTTATTAAAGGATTAACAGAGTTAACTATTGCAGCAACTAATTTTGTAAATTCACCTATTGGGAAAACTGCAGCAATATTTTCAGCAATTGCAGTTGCAGCTAAAGGTGTTGCTGTTCTTTCACCAGTTGTAGCTGCAGGCTTAATCAAAGTAGCTGCTGCTGGAGGTGTACTAACAATAGCTCTTAATGCAATACCATTTGTTGCTGTTGCAACAGGGATTGGAGCTATCGTTACACAATTAATAAAACAAAGAGAAGAACAAAATAAAGTAACCGACGCAATAAAACGAGGTGAAAAAGCGCAACTAGAAGCTTTAGAGGCTGATCTTGGAATAAAAATGGCAAAACAAATTGCAATTATAAACAGGTCAAATGATAAAAGAACTATCGCAGCAGCAGAAAGAAGGCTTGCTTTATTGCGTGAACAAATGAAGCCTATAAAAGAAAGATTAGATATTGTTATTCAAGAAAATGCAGAATTAGAAAAAGCAAACAAACTAAAACAAGAAGCTCTTGATAAAGATAAAAAACTTAAAGAAGAGGCAGATAAACTTAAAGAAAAATATATGGAAATTGGTAAAAGTGTTGAACAAGGTATTGTTTCTAATCTTACTGATGCTGTTATGGGAACTAAAACATTAGCTCAAGCTGCAATCAGCGTGTTAAATAATCTTAAAAGAAAACTTATTGAAGTAGCAATACAAAGGGCAGTTTCTGGTATAGGTGGAAAGATTGGTGGTTTTTTGGGCAATTTGTTTGTGCCTAAAAGGGCAAACGGTGGCCCTGTATCTCCTGGTGGTGCATATTTAGTTGGTGAAAGAGGCCCAGAAATCTTACAAATGGGTTCAAGAGGTGGCAATATAATTCCAAACAATGCTATTGGTGGAGGCAATACAACAAACAATATGATCACTGTGAACGTAGATGCTTCTGGTACATCTGTTCAAGGAAACGGATCAGAAGCTGATCAGTTAGGCGGTTTAATTGCTTCTGTAGTGCAGGCAACTATAATTGATGAACAAAGGGCAGGGGGTTTATTAAATAGATAATGGCAACATTTCCATCAATACAGCCTACTTATGGGATGAGAAAACAAAGCAAACCAAAAGTAAGAGTAACTTCTTTGGGTGATGGTTATGAATTCAGGGCTTTATATGGTCTCCCTTTATCTCAAGACCCTAAAGTATATGATCTTACTTTTAACGTGTCTGAGACTAATGCAGATGTCATTGAGGCGTTTTTAAGAAGTAGGGTTGCAGATCAGGCAAGTTTTACATTTACACCACCAGCCGAAGGGTTCAGCGCAAAGACAGGAACCTTTGTTCAATCAAATGGAAGTGGTGCCGCTGGTACCGTTATCACTATCACTTTTACAAATCATGGTGTGGCCATAGGTGATGTATTAACAGTTGACTTTAGTTCTGGCCCTACTGATGGATCATATGTGGTCGCTTCTTCTGCTGATGCCAATACTTTTACACTAACTTCAACTACTGCTGATAGTGCATTGGTTACAGTTGCAACCAATGTTGATTTTACACTTTCTGGGGCTGGTCAGTATGTCTGTGATTCTTGGACAAAAACAATACCTTATAACAACAGAGCAATAATAAATTGTTCTTTCCGTGAAGTATTTGAACCATAATGGCAATACCTACAAGCTCACTACAAGGATTGACAAATAAATCTATTATTGAGTTATATTCTGTTGAATTAAAGCCTGACATACATTATACAAAAACAGTAAATACAGCAAGTTACAATCAATCAGGTTCGGAAATTATAGTTTTTTTAGCCAGTCATGGTTTTTCTGCTGGTTTAATTTTAAGCCTTGATTTTACTTCAGGTAGTGGAATAGATGGTGTTTATACAATACAAACAGTTTCAACAGATTCTTTTACTGTCACAGCTACAACATCACAAACTACAGGCGGAACAGTAATTTTTAATGTAAATGCAAACATAACAAATCCTACTGTTTATTTATTTCATAGCGGTAATAACATGAAAGATAGTTTGGATATTGTATGGCAGGCAAACACATATTCAAGAATGCCAGTAAAAGCTGATGGGTTTAAATATTCTGGTAAAGGTAAACTGCCAAGACCAACTTTGACCCTTTCTAATTTATTAGGAACAATAACTTCAATACTACAGCTTACAAATCAAATTACACCATTATCTGATTTGGCGGGGGCAAAAGTTACAAGGCGTAGAGCATTGAGTAAAGACCTTGATGAAGTTAATTTTCCATCTAATGTAAACCCATATAAAAGTGGTTCTGTTGATCCTTCAGCAGAATTACCACGAGAAGTTTATTTTATTGAAAGAAAAACTGTTGAAAATAGAAATACCGTACAATTCGAGCTTGTAAGTTCTTTTGATCTGTTTGGTGTATCAGCACCGAAAAAACTTGTTACAAAAGCTGACTTTCCTCAGGTTGGAACATTTGTTAATTTTTAATTATGACTTGGAAAGAATCTTTTATTAAATATGCAAAAGAACAAGTACCAGAGGAAGCTTGTGGTTTGCTTGCAATAATAAAAGGTAAAAAAACTTTTTGGCCTTGTAAAAATTTAGCAGAGGGAAAATTTGAATTTTTTATTCTTGATCCTGATGACTGGGCAGAATGTGAAGATACAGGTGAAGTTATTGGGGTAATACATAGTCATCCTGTAGGGGCTGCAACACCATCAGATACAGACAGGGCAGCTTGTGAACATCTTGGGTTTCCATATTTTATTTATAGTATTGAACACGATCATTGGGAGTCGTTTGAGCCTACAGGTTGGAAAGCACCTTTGTTGATTGGGCGGAAATTTATTTGGGGAAAATATGACTGTTGGAGTATAATTTCTGATTGGTTTTTAGAAACAAAAAATATAAAATTAAAAGAGTGGAAAAGACCAAAACGAATAAAAGATTTTATTGAAAACCCTTTATTTGAAAAAGGTTTGCCAATTACAGGATTTCAAAAACAAGAAAACAATAAAAATATAAAAGTTGGTGATGTTTTGCTTTTTCAATCTGTCACAGGCAATTTAGATCATGTTGCTGTTTATATTGGTGATAATATGATATTGAATCATAATATCAAAGCCTTGAGTTGTAGAGAATTTTTTGACCTAAGATATCAACAGGCACTTAGAGGAGTTTATAGATATGCGTCTTAAAAAAATAAAAGTTTATGGAAAATTAAGGCAATTTTTAGGAAGGCCATATTTTATGGCTGGGGTAAAATCACCACAACAGGCAATGAGTTTTTTGATCGCAAATTTTGAAGGTGTGCAAAAACATATGAATGATCAGATATATAAAATTAAAATGGGTGGCAGAATTATTACTGAAGAATATCTTTCAATGTCTGGTCAAGGCGATATACAAATTATTCCTATTGCAACAGGTTCTGGGCCGTTAGTTCCTATAATTATTGGTGCTGGTGCTATTGGTGCTGGTGCTGCTGTTGGTGCTACTGTTTTAGGGTCTACATTATTAGCAACTGTTCTTTCTACAGGGTTAACAGTTGTTGGAACTTCAATGCTAGTTGGTGGTGTTACAGATCTTTTATCACCTCAAAATCCAGTTCCTGATGTTTCAAGTGTCAGTGATATTGATCCAGCAATAAGAGGTTCTTATACATTTAGTGGTATCCAGAACGTTAGCTCAAGTGGTGTTCCAATACCTATAATTTATGGTCTTGTTTTTAGTGGTTCAATTATAATAAGTTCAGGAACAGATTCTACCCAAGTAGTTAAAAGCATAACCTGATGCCTAGATTAGTTGATGATCAATTATTTGGAACTGATAGAAAGGTAGTTGATCCTGACCTTATAGACGGTGGGCTGCGAAGTAAACAATTTGCAACCGTTTTAGACTTATTAGGTTATGGCGAAATAGATTCAATATTAGATGTTGGCGGTTTAGGTACTGATACTTTTAGAAAAAATGTTTTTTTAGATGGTACACCTTTGCAAAATGCAAACGGTGATGAAAATTTTTCTGATGTAGAAGTTTTTTTTAAAAATGGTGCATCAGATCAGACAGCATTACAAGAAATTAACGTATTAGAAAATACTGTTCCTGTTGGGGTGCAAGTAACAAATGCTTCTTCTATAACAAGATCAATTACAGATACTACTGTTGATAAGGTAAGAATAACAATTCAAATTCCAAGTTTACAAAAATTTGAAGATAATGGAGATATTTTAGGAACCGAAGTAAAAATTTCAATAAGAATAACAGAAAATGATGGCTCTATTCATAACCCCGTAGTAGAAAATCCGATAAATGGTAAAGCAACAAGTCCTTATGTAAAAGATTTTGAAATAAAATTTGTCAAACCAATGAGTTTTCCTGTTTCTATAACTGTTATAAGAGATACCGCAGATAGTACAGATTCAACCTTACAAAACACTACAAACTGGCTTTCTTTTACTGAAATAAATTCTGATTCTCGTTCTTATCAAGGTTTTGCATATGTTGGGATAAGGTTTAATGCACAGGAATTTCAAAGCTATCCAAAGCGAATGTATAGGGTCAAGGGGACTAAGATTCTTATTCCAAATTCTAATGATTCTGGTGATGTATCGGTAGATCCAGATACAGGACGGGTAATTTATCCTGATGGATATATTTTTGATGGTACTTTTAAAACAGACAAGGAATGGTGTTCTGATCCAGCTTGGGTTTTGTATGACATCTTGACAACAGATAAAGGTTTTGGTGGGACAGAAGGTGTTATTGATGCGGACACCTTAGATGTATTTAGTTTTTATTCTGCAAGTGCTTATGCAAGTACTTTAATTACTGATCCGATTACAAATACAACAGAGCCAAGATTTAGCTGCAATGTAATTCTTAATCAGAAAAATGACGCATATTCTTTAATTAACGATTTATGTTCTGTGATGAACGCGATGCCATTTTATAGCAATGGTAGTTTGCAGATATCTCAGGACAGGCCAACTAACACCTCAACAGGTACATCTGACCCACAATATATCTTTAATAATTCAAACGTAACAGAAGAAGGGTTTACTTATCAGGGTGTAGGACAAAGAACAAAATATACAGAGGTTGAGGTTGCTTATTTTGACAATGAAACTCAAACGATAGATTATGAACTTATAACAACTGATGATATAACAGCGTTATCAGATTCAACATCAAAGTTCGGAAGAACTAGAAAAACTTTAAGAGCTTTTGCCTGTACTTCCAGAGGTCAGGCAAATAGACTTGGTAGGTGGTTTTTGTATTCAAATTTAAAAGAATCAGAGGTAGTTTCTTTTACAACTACTCTTGAAGCTGGTGTAATTGTAAGACCATCTACAATTATTGCCATTGCAGATTCTTTAAGAGCAGGGGTGAGAAGAGGTGGCCGTATAAAATCTGTCACTGATACCACTACTATTGTTGTAGATGATGCAAACAATACTGATTTAACAATAGAAAACTCTGCCACGTTATCAGTTGTTTTGTCTGATGGATTAGTTGAATCAAGATCAATAAGTTCAATAAGTGGAACAACAATTACAGTTTCCTCGGCTTTTTCTTCTGCACCATTAGCAAATAGTGTCTGGGCAATAGAAAATACTGCTGTTGAATTTCAAATTTATCGTGTTGTTTCCATCGAAGAAAAAAATGATTCTGAATATACAATCACGGCAGTAATTCACGATACAAATAAATATGCACAGGTAGAAGATACAACTGTTGCTGCTAACCCAAGATCGATAACAACTTTATTAAATGAAAAACCTTCTCCCAGTAACTTAACGGCAACAGAACAAATTGTTGTTTTAAATAATAGAGCCGTATCAAAAATATTTGTTGCATGGGAACCAGTACAAGGTGTAAAAGAATATTTATTAGAATTTCAATATGAGAATGATAACCCAGAGAGATTAAGGGTTGCAAGACCTAGTTTTGAGCTTTTTGAATCAAGATTAGGAACTTATACTTTTGCCGTAAAATCTGTTAATACTTTAGGTAAATTAAGCAGTGGTACTTCAAATTTCACTTTTATTGCTGCTGGAAAAACAGCTTTACCAATAGACCCTTCAAATTTAACTATTGAACCAATTTCTGAGCAATTTGTTAGGTTAAGATTCACACAATCTACAGATGTGGATGTTTTACATGGTGGTAACGTGATAGTCAGGCATACTCCAGAAACAGGAACCAATGCCACTTTTTCAAACGCGACAGATATTATTCCAGCACTTTCAGGTAATATTTCTGAAACTCTTGTTCCAGCTTTGACAGGAACTTATTTAATAAAATTTAAAGATGATGGTGGTAATCTTTCTGAAAATGCAGCAAAAATAATAATTACACAACCAGATTCCCAACCACATCAAATTATTTTAACTGAGAGAGAAGATACTGACTCACCACCATTTCAAGGTGAAAAAGTAAATACATTTTATGATTCAACCTTAGATGGCTTAGTTTTACAGGGTACAACTTTAATAGATGATATCGCAGATTTTGATAATATAACTAACTTTGATTTTGCTGGTCATGCTGACATTACAACAGGGCCAATATCTTCAACAGGTTCATATGAATTTCAAAATGTTGTTGATCTTGGTGCAAAGTTTAATCTTATATTAAAACGTAGATTTGTAACCGCTGGTGTCTTAGTTAATAGCTTATTTGATTCAAGAACTGCAAACATTGATACTTGGACTGATTTTGATGGGGATACCGCAGAAAATGTAAATGCAAAATTATTAGTTGCATCAACAGATATTGACCCTGCAACTTCTGTTTCAGCTACTTACGAACAAAGCGGAACAACTATAACAATTTCTAAAAGTTCTCATGGTTATTCTGTTGGAGATTTTGTTGTAATAGATTTTGCTTCTGGTGGTGCAACAGATGGTAATTATGAAATAAAAACAGTTTCAAATGATGCTTTTACAGTCACAGCAAGTACTAGTGCAACAATATCAAGCGGTACATCCTGTTCATATGGTGCAAACTTTACACAATTTAATGTTTTTGCGAATGGTGAATATTCTGCCAGAGGTTTTAAATTTAAATGTGAATTAATATCTAATGACCCTGCACAAAATATAAATGTGTCTGAATTAGGATTTGAAGCGAGTGTAAAACGTAGAACAGAAACTGTTAATACAGCGATTGCATCTGGTACTGCAGCCAAGACAGTGGTATTTTCTCATCCGTTTTTTACGGGTACTGGTTCTTTAGGAGGTTCAACAACAGCATTTTTGCCAACAGTAGGAATAACTCTTGAAGGTGCAGTAACAGGTGATTATTTTAAGATCACAAGTGTAACGGGAACACAGTTTGTAATAGAGGTAAGAGATGGCAGTAATAATTTTAAAAACTTAAATTTTAAATATACTGCGGTTGGATTTGGACGTGGCTCTTAATTTGCCTTATACTATGTTTAAATCTTAATAGTGTTTTAAAAAATGGCTACACATGACTATATTATTTCAAACGGTACAGGTGCAGCTGTTAGAGCGGATTTAAATAATGCTTTAGCTGCAATCGTAAGTAATAACTCAAATTCATCTGCTCCTTCGACTACATATGCCTATCAATTTTGGGCTGATACTGGTAATAATGTATTAAAAATAAGAAATTCTGCCAATGACGCTTTTATTGAACTTTTCCAACTTGATGGAACTTTAACTCTTGAAGATGGCTCAGCAAGTACACCTGCACTTGCCTTTAGGGATGATTTAAACACAGGAATCTTTAGTTCTGCGGCTGATAAATTTAATATTGCAACAGGTGGTGTTGAAAGAATGGAGCTAGGAACAGCAACAATATTTAATGAAGATGGGGCAGATGTAGATTTTAGGATTGAAGGTGATACAGAAACTAATTTATTTTATTTGGATGCCAGTACTAATCGAATTGGTATTGGTATATCATCTCCAGCTACATTGCTTCATTTAAGTGCAAGTTCACCAAAAATGCGTTTTACGGATGAAGATACAGCAGTAGATCATATATTAAATGCTGATTCAAGTGTTGGTAACTTTGCAATTGATGTTGATGCTAATTCAGAATCAAGTGAACCTTCATTTATTGTAAACGTTAAAGGAGGTGAAAAATTACGTCTTGAAAGTAGTGGCCGTCTTGGTATCGGCACAACTGATCCATCTACTATGTTGGAAATTGCATCTAATGCTGATGCACAAACAACAGCTGCGATCCCAGCTGTTCGTTTAACTAATACAGATGGTGCGGCTGCGGCTGCTGATATTATGGGTTCTTTCGAGTACTTAACAAAAGATACTAGTGATCCAGATCATATAACTGCCTTTATGCGGTGTATGAGTTTATCAGGTGCTGGTGTAAATTTTGATCTTGCTTTTGGTACAAAAAGCAGTGATGTAGCAGGTGATGCAACAGAAAAAATGCGCCTTCTTTCTAATGGTAATTTAGGAATAGGCATTTCAACTCCTGACAGTAAATTACAAGTCGGTGCAAATGATTTTGATGGCACCGGAGCTTCAGATACTGCAATGGCTAAAATTGCATCAACTTCAAGTGAAGCATTTGTATTAGGACTAGTTGAAAGAGGAGGACAAGGTCTTGGTATCAGTTGCAGAATAGACGGTGCTGGAAGTAGTACAACTGCTATCAACTTTATGGATGGCCCCGCCCTAACAAGTGTTGGTACTGTCACTTGTACCAGTACTGCAACAGCATATAATCAGAGCGGTTCAGATAGAACACTTAAGAAAAATTTTGAAAACTGGACTGATACAGTTTTGACATCTTTTAAAAATTTAAACCCTCAAAAATTTAATTTTATTCATGAAGATGATACAGCTGCTAAGCATAAAGGATATATTGCACAAGATTTAGTTGCAGATTTTCCAGAGGCTTATCCAAAAAGTCCTGACACTGAAAAATATATGTATAATCCATCTGGAATGGTTGTTTATCTTATGAAAGCAATACAGGAGTTAGAGGCTAAAGTTGCAGCATTAGAAGCTGCTTAGTATAATTAGATAACTTAAATAATTTATATGGCAACACCACAAGAAATTTACGATGAAACAAAAACTCGTCTTGATCTAAATCTAGCAAAATTACAAATGTTGCAAAAAGAAATACAAACAAAACAAGCAGAAGCACAACAGTTAACGCAACCTATAATTGAAGATCAAGGTGCTCTAAAACAGCTTGAAAAACTTAGTGAAGTTGTTCAATCTGTAGAATCAAAGTAATATAAAACTAAACACTTATTATCATGGCTGTAAATTGGACAATTTCTTCATATAATGGAGATAAAATTGTTGGTTCTTTAGCAGATGTTATTACCACTATTCACTGGCTAGCTAGTGATAGTGAAACGGTAAGCGGTGTTAATCATACAGGTTCTTCTTACGGCTCTGTAACGCTTGCTGATGCTGATGCTGGTTCATTTATTGCTTTGGCTTCTGTCACAAATGATGATTTAATCGCTTGGACTAAAGTTTCTCTTGGTGCTGATCGAGTAACTGCTATTGAAACAGATATTGCAGCACAGATAACAGAATCAAAAGCACCTACTAAATTTTCTGGTGTACCTTCGTAGTCATATAAGACATAATTAGGTACATTGGAGCAATTGTTGGAATAATAATCAGACAAGATATAATTAATATATGACTAATTGCTTTTATTATCGCGTCCCTTACCATGTTTCAAAAAATAGCTAATATTTTGTCAATTATCTCATTTTTGATGGTTTCGTCAATGAGTGTAGGGGCTTACTTAGCAATTCAATATATGAGATCACCAGAATTTGAACGTAACCTTAAAAATAAAGTTATGGGTGATCTGCAAGATAAAATGATAGATGAAATACCAAAGCAGTTACCAAAATTTAGTGGGCCTTCTATACCTTTATGATTTTTAATTTTATAAAAAAACTTGTTAAATATTATGTAGACAAATTAATAAACTTGATGCGGATGCAAAAGTTTAATTTAGAACTAGATAATGAAATAAAAAAGTATCACGAAGAATTAGATAAAAAGATAGAAAAACCTAAAATAGTAGAAAAGGGTACATTTGGAGAAGATGGTTGGTTTATTTCTATTGGTGATGTAGATAAAAATGAGTGAAATAAAAATACCTCAGATAAAAATACCAAAGATAGATATACCCGAAACACCGTTATCAATAGAACACGTTTTAACAGGTAATATTCCAGGGTGTAATTTATATCACAGAGATTTAGAGATAACTAAAAATCCTAGTATTTTATACAACGATAGAAACGCATATATAACTTGTCCAGAAGGAGAGATGCCTTCGTTTAATCCAATAGAATACGATCCAAGCAAACTTATTAAAACTGTAACTCCTACGCAATCAGAACAACAAGCAATATATCAACCTCCCATCATCCCACCTCCTAA
>VTLG01013522.1_pt1 | contig 14302 bp, 18 predicted proteins | sample 4694571 | NCBI WGS metagenome assembly VTLG01 (sample SAMN12604809, study PRJNA352737) | marine metagenome | biome: ENVO:00000447; feature: ENVO:00000209|ENVO:00000569|ENVO:01000036; material: ENVO:00002151; isolation source: viral sequences binned using virsorter ...
ATTCTAGCATAGGTTTAGTATTATTGGTAATAGTTTTTTTAAATTGTTTCATGCCTTGTTTGTGCCTTTTTATATGCAACTTTAAGACATCATTTATTATTGGATCATTTGTAGGTTTTATCATTTTATGTTATAAAAAAGTATGGGAGTAAGAAAGCCATTAGCCTGTAATCCACCATGACTACTCTAACTCTCTTAATTTTTTTTGTATCTTCATTCTAACATCTTTTTCATTATCAATTAAATATAAACAATCTTTACTTTCAGAACCAAATATTTCAAAGCTACCATAATGTTTATTTGGAATTACTAAAAACTTATGTCCCTCTACTTGTATTTCAATCTTTTTCTTTATTCTCATTATAATTAATTATATACCAAGCTATTATTGCACCTATAAGTATTGCACCCATACCCATAAAAAAAGCAAGTATTCCATATTCAATCGTCATTTTTTACAGTCATTAAAGGTGGTCTTGCGTATTCTTTTATACCTATATGTTTAAGTGTACTTGTAAGATCACACCATATCTCTCCACCACATTGTTTCCATAAAGCACAAAAAAAATAATCTTCACTTAAATATCTTTGTGTATTTTCTTTATCCTCTAAAACACCTTTGCCTTGAATACCACAATCAAAAAAAGCATATTCTTTATTACCTAATACTTGAATTGTTTCTCTTTTATTATCTATATTTGCTCTAACATCTGTTTTGTATTCTATTTCTGGATATTTTTTTATAATATCTTGAAATACTTTTCTTTCTATACACATAAAACCAGTACCAGCATAATTTACTTTTTTAAAACCTTTATCATTGTCTTTAAGATCATATTTTCCTAATGGAAAATTCATACACCAACCAAAACTTGCATCACCTTTTTCTATAGGTGCTTCATGTTTAATAGGATAAGAAGCACATGTTAGTGGTTGCTCATATAATAATACTCTAATAAATTGTTGTGGATTAAATATAATATCTGCATCTATAAAAAATAAATGCGTATATTCTTTTTGTTTTAAAAATTCTGCAACTAATTTATTTCTTGCTCTTGTTATTAAGCTATCTCTTAACCACATCATACCACAACCAATCTTTGCTTGATTTAAAGTATCTCTTACAGAAATAATTGATGATATGGTTTGTAAATGTATTTTTTGATCAAAAGATGGAATACAAATTAAAACATTTTTATTCATTCTGTATGTATTAGAAATCTTACTATTGTTGTATATGGGTTTGGTTCATATTTTGCACAACTGTTAAGCATAAGTAGTAAAACTAGGCAGGTGAGTTTGGTGGTTTGGTGGTAAAACTCACCCACCAGCTTTCTGTCTATCATCTTTTAAACCAAGATGGAAGACCTAAATGTATTCTTTTATCAAACATATTATCTTTTGACCCAGCTGTTGATTGATTATTATAATGTAAAAAAACTTGTCCGCATACTTTTCCTTTAAATTTCTTTCTCCAATGTTCTAATTCACAACCTCTATAAACAAGCATATCTCCAGGTTTTAAAGATACTTTACTACCTTTTTGGTTTGTTTTTCCAGATGGTTCTAAATATATATCCCAATCATCACCTCCAAGATTCATAGTTGTTGATATTTCACAACTAAATCTATCTTTATGTCTTTTTAATTCATCACCTTTTTTATATATTCTTGCATAAGTATATGCTGGATATAATTTAAGTTTTGTGGCTTTTTCCATTACTGGTTGACATTTAAGTAATAATGTTTCCATAACAATATCTGCATAACAAGAATAAGTATTTGGAATTTGACCAGTTTTTGGATCTTCATAATATCCAAGCATATTTTCAAATGGTGATATATATCTATGTTTTATACAAGTATCATAAACTTGTTTTTTCATTAGAAAGTAATTGTAAATAAATGTTGCCATATCTTTTGATATAGCTTCTTTAATAACTGTATATTTATTTTTTTCAAAACTCATATAAAATCAAATGATATAATTCTTTTCTTAAAATTAATAGTGTTTGGTTCAGTATAATGATAAATAAATTGTGGTATAATCATAATATCACCCTCTACAACTTTTGGTTTGTATAATTTTGTAGTATCTTCTTCTGTTTGCCAAGGTTGTATATAAGTTGTTACTGGTGATTTGTCTTTCATATCTAAATATAAAATACCACAATAACCTTTTGATCCATGATTGTGTGGCACATGATAGTTACCTTTTTTGTAAGAAACTGACCAAAGATTATATAAATTTATTTTTCTATTATATTTTGTATTTATAAGATTAAATTCATCTTTAAATATTCTTATAAAATCTTCTAAAAAGTTTGCTTTATTTCTATTACTATAAAAATTATCAAAAGGTATTTCTGGATATTGTTTTAAAACTTTTTGTATTAATTGTTTTTTCTTTTTAAAATTTATAGATTTTATTTTAAAAAATTCTATCTTAAATATTGGTTCAATAAAATATTCTATACTAGCCATCTTTTGCCATTTCTTTCGGCACTGCTTGTATATTCCAATGTATAAATCTAAATGGTTCAATACCAAAATCTATTGCATATTCATGTTCTAAATAACCTGGAAATATAATTAATGTTCCTGGTTTTGGTTTTAAATGAAACTGTTCATGACCTGCCCATACACCTTTTAGATCAGGTTTCATTTTTAATTTTGTACATCTTGCGCCAGTTTTTGGTTCATGAAATATTGGATAAGATGTTTTTTCACTACATTTTAAAAAATAAAATCCTGATACATGTTGATTCCAATGTATATGTGCAGAGTGATGACCGCCTCCTTTTTTAGCAAACTCTTGTACCCATAATTCAGAAAACATAGTTTGATATTGTGACATATCATAACCTTGATGATCTAAATACTCCCAAGATTTTTGTCCTATATAATTTCGAAAATCTAAAAAATCATTATCATTTGTAAGTGGTGTTGAATGATAACTTCTACCAAAATCACCATGTTTTTTTATAAATTCTTTTTCTCTAATTCTTGCTTCTTTAATATATTTGTTACTTGCTTTATTTAACGATTTAACAAATTCTGGTTTTTCTTCATTCCAAATTGATGTCCAAAAATAATTATTTATAAACATTATCTAAATGGATAACCCAAGTTCCAAAGAACAAGCGAGTATCTTACTCCTGATGTTACTGGTTTTACTCTGTGCCAAAGAAAACTAGGAAATACAATAATAGAACCTTTTGGTAATATTTCTTTTGCTTTGACTAAATGTTTATTTTCTTCTCTCATGTGTGGATCATAATTTCTAAAATCAAATTCTAACTCACCACCAGTATATTCTGATCCATCTGTTAATTGACAAGTTACTGATAACTTTCTAATCTTACCATGATCAGGATCATTTTTATTTTTTCTTTCATAAGGTTTATCCCAGCTATCACAATGCCAATCATAATATTGATTTAATTTATATTTTGTAAACTGACAGCTTTCACTTCTATCCCAATCAAAATTCCAACCAGCTTTTTTATTTGCTTCATGTATATAAGGGTGTATTTCTTTATAAATCCAAGTATCATCTAACCATACTAAATCTGATTTTCTTTTTCTTTGTAAATTTTTTATATCTTCTTTGTTAAGTTTTTTATCACCAAAGCCACCAGTTCTAGCCATTACTTCTTTTTTTGAATTTGCATAATTAATCACTTCATCACAAAATCTAGGTGTAAGTGCCGATTTAAAACCCCAATAATAATTAGATATATTCATAAGTAGTTGTTAAAATAAAATTTAATGAATTTTTTTGGTTATTTATGATACAATATTTTTGCATAGATGGAAAAATAATAAAATAATTTTGTTTTAATTCAATATCCCATGTTCTATTTTTTCTTCTATTATCATCATAGTAAATTTTTATAAAACAACTTTGAGTAGAAACACCATACAACATGACATAATCAGGACTATTTCTTAAATCTAAAGGATCAGCAAAACATATAGGTAAACTAACTGTTTCTGGCTTATATGAATTACCAATTATTAATTTATTAATTAACTTCAAATCTTGTTCAACTGTTAAATGTTCAACTATATATCTGTTTAATTTATCCCATTCTTTTGTAAAAGTAAAAGGAGAATTGGTAAGTTCTTGTTTTAAAATATTTTCAGTTAAAATATTATTATTAATTTCAAAACCTTTTGGCATTGAAACTTTTCCATAGTGTAAATCTATTTGTGATAATATATTTTTATTAAAGTCCACCATACATAGTTTCTATACTATGCATTATTATCTGTCAAATCCCATGATTGTTCTGCTTCATTCCAAACATAACCCCAATTATGTGTTTGTGCTGTATTCTGTTCTTCTTGTTCAGATGTTAAATCAGGTGCATTACCAACTGGTGAAATCCAACTTGCAGTTGCAGTATCTTTTACCCAAGATGGATAAGGTTTTTTAGGCCAAAAGATTTGATTATCTTCATCCCACTCATAACCTATACCTGCATAATTTCCCCTTAATGCTTTTGAATCATCTCCTGATGAATGTTTATTATAGTATGTGTTATATGAAGTTTGTACCCACATTTGAGCAGGCCAGTTATTATGTCTTTCTAACCACTCTTGACCTTTAGCTTCAATCTCATTACCTTGATCATCTTTCATTTCTTCATTATCCATGGTTAATACTTGGATAACTTTTCCATTCATTCCTATTTTTGCAAAATGTGCCATAATATTTAACTCCTTATCATATTTTTAATTTTATTCAAAGTATTTTAGTTTTGAAATTTATATCTTATCACAACAATTCCTGATCCTCCAGTGCCACCAGCTCCACCTTGACCTCCTCCACCAGCTCCTCCACCAGTGTTTGCAGTTCCAGCAGTTCCATCACCACTTCCAGGACCACCTGTTCCGCCACCACCTACTCCAGCAGTACCACCCCCACCTCCTCCAGGTTGGCCTCCACCACCACCGCCACCACCACCATAATATTTAAATGAACCACAAGTAACTCCTGATGGTCCAAAAGCTGTAGGGATAAATCCTCCACCTGCACCTGCAGATCCACCACCTGCTGTTCCAGGTGCTTGACTTCCTGCAGCCATAAATCCTCCTCCACCTGATCCACCACCTAATGGACTTGGACCTTGTGGTCCACCATCACTGCCTTGCGATGGACTTACAGGAGGAGTATTTCCACTACCTTGACTGCTTGGAGTTTGTCCTGCCCCACCACCAGAACCTCCTGGACTAAGTGGATTTCCTGCACCATCTTTTGCACCACCTCCACCACCTGTTGATGTGATTGTGGTTGTTCCTGAAAATACTGTATCGCTTCCTCTGCCTGCACAAGGTGCAACCGCACCCCCAGCTCCAACTGTTATTGGAAAACCTTGTTGTGTAACTGGTTGAGATGATGTGCAACCTCTTGGATTACTAGGTGCAGGGGAATTATCAAAAGTTCCATCAGAAAATCTTACTCCACCTGCTCCACCTCCTCCACCATTATCTGAACCACCTGCTCCACCACCAGCAACCACTAAATAATCGATTGTATTTGATCCACTTGGCAGTCCTCCAGAGCTAACACAAAAAACACCTGGACTTGTAAAAGTATGAATTTTAAAATCTCCACAAGTAGAAACAGTTCCACCAGATGCAACTACATAAGGACTTGTTCCTGTTTCAGTATCCTCTGCATTTTGAACATTGATCCAACCCTTTGTTGAATCTACATAAACAAAAGTTGATGCTTGACCAGTTACAGCTAATTCTCCATTTTGTGCTAAACCTCCAATTGGTTGACCATTTCTATTTAATGTTAATTTATTTGCACCAAAATTTCTTGCATAATCAGAAAAAGCTATAATATTTCCAGCAGATGGAGATGATGGAAAAGTTACAGTTATTGCACCACTTGATGTATCAACAAAATATCCCTCACCATTTGCAGCTGTAAAATCACCTGTTTTAATTGAACCTGTTTGCCAATCAACTGTTCCAGTCCTACCCATTCCTGTTGTAGTTGCTCCTGAAGCAATATTGACAGCACCGCCACATCTACCTAATGTTACTGTTGCACCATCTACAACAATAGTTTGTCCTGATCCTGAACCTATTGTTGTTGTTGATCCACATTTTTTGATGATTGTTGAATCATCTGAAACTTTATTTATATTATCTACTTTAATTTTACTTGTCATAATTTACCTATTGAAATTTGTACCTTATTATTACAACACCTGATCCACCTGCACCTCCTGATGATGGTGGTCCAGCATGATTTCCTCCACCACCTCCACCTCTATTAGTTGTTCCTTGTGAATTAGGTGGCATAGATCCTGATACTTGACCTCCAGCACCACCACCACCTGTACCTCCTGCTCCTGCTCCACATGCAGGTGCTCCTGGTTTTGATCCACCACCACCACCTGAATAAGCTAAAGGACTTCCTGTAATAGATGTTGTTGCACCATCACCTCCTGCGCCACCTTGTGATGGTGGTCCAGGTGATCCTACAGCAGTGGCTCCTCCTCCACCTCCTGCTCTAAATGGTGATGTAACATTACCACCACTATTTCCTTGTGGAGGACTAACTGGGGGAGTATTTCCTGCCGCTCCTGATTTACCAGTACAGCAACCTCCACCACCTCCAGAACCTCCAGTTGCTCCACAAGCATAGTTTGGTTGAGGGTGTCCACCACCTCCACCTCCACCACCTGTAGATATAATTGTTGAAAATGATGAATTACTTCCATTGGCTCCTTTAGTATTACAAGCACCACTTCCACCTGCTCCAACTGCAATTGGATAGGTTTGTGCTGTAACTGTTATTGCTGTTCCTCCAGGATTACCATTTAATGGAGAAGCTGTATAACTATCTGCTGGTCCTTTATATTCTCTAAATCCACCTGCTCCACCACCAGCACCACCATGCGATCCACCTGCTGCACCTCCTGCAACTACGACATAAGAAACTATATTTTCTGCCGCTGTACCTGATGCTTGTGAAACAACAAAATTGCCTGGACTATTAAATGTATGAATTTTAAAATTACCTGATTCTGTAACAGTTCCTCCTGTTGCAGTTAAAAATGCTGCACCTGTAAAAATAGATGTATCATCATTTGTTGCTACCCAACCTTGTGTAGAATCTACATAAACTAAAAGTATTGATGATCCATTTTCTTGTATTGTTGGATTAGATGCGTTTCCTCCATTAATAGGAGAACCATTTCTACCAATTGTTAAATTAGCTGTTGCAAAATTACCATTATAATCTTTTAAACCTACAATATCTCCAGCACTTGGAGAGCTTGGCAAAGTTAAAGTAAATGCTCCACTTGCCGCTGTATCACAAAAATAACCTTCTCCTGATACAGCAGTAAAATTAGCAGTTTTTTTAGTTGTAACCCAATTTACAGTTCCTGTTCTTCCCATTCCTGATGTAGATGCACCTGAAGCGATTGTTACTGTCTTACCACTTTCTCCAAGTGTTAATGTAGAACCACATTTGACTGTTAATGTATTTGCTTTTATTGTACTCATAATTAATTTATATAGTTAAAATTAATAACTAACCTCTCTGTTTTATCAGTTTGTATATTTGCATTATGTTTAGTTTTACCATCAAAAAAAACAATTCTATTTTCTTTATCTTTAACTTTTTTATCTCCAATAGTAGTTGAACCATTTGTTGTTGTTAAATAATATATTGCAGTTTCATATTTTTTAAAATTTTTAATATCTGTATGTTTTGTATGTGATTCTTTTTTATCTTTTTTTAAATATAAATTAGATTTAACTCTTAAAAATTTATTTACTTTTCTTTTTTTTATAATTTTTTCTACTAAATTTTTTATTAAATCAAACTTATAACTTTTTACATTATCACTTAAAAAAGTATGTTGAAACATTGGTTGTGTCTTTTTATCGTAATCCAGAGATTTTTGACAATAAAACCAATTAAAATCACCATGAAGCATTTCTTTTTTAATATCTTTAAGTTTGTTTTTATTTATAAAATTATCTATTATCATCATACACCTATTGAAATTTATACCTTATCATAACTATTCCTGATCCGCCATTTCCACCTTGTCCTGGGTGACTTGTACAATTAGATCCACCTCCACCGCCACCAGTATTAGTTGTTCCATTTGCACCAGATGGTCCACCTCTTGCTCCTGCTCCCCCACCGCCAGATCCTCCTGGTTCTGCACTAGATCCACCTGCTCCACCACCGCCTCCAGCATAATATCTAACATTACTTACAGGACCACTTGTTCCATAAGATGGTGCTGTTGGACCAACAAAAGTGTCTGCTAAAAAAGAACCAATACCACCTGCACCTGATCCTGGACTACCACCATCTCCTCCAGTTGCACCTGCTCCTCCACCTCCGCCACCATTTCTTGATGGTGCTGGTGCTGGTGAGCTTTGTTCTGATAAAGGTGTTCCATCACCTCCAGCACTGCCTTGTGGTGGGCTTACTGGTGGTGTGTTTCCTGCTCCACCTGTTTGTGTTGTTGAATTTCCTCTTCCACCTCCTGCTCCAGAACCACCTGATCCATTCGAACCAGTTGTAGTTACATCTGAAGCACCGCCACCTGCTGATGTTATGCTTGAAAAAGTAGAAACTGAACCAGCTGAACCACCTATTGATGAATCTGGACTTGGTGTTGATCCACCTGCTCCTCCTGATCCAACAGTAATAGGAAAAGCTGTTGCTGTAACATTTAATCCTGTTGTTGAAGCTAAAGGAGACATAAGAGAAGAAGATATACACCCAACAGAATTTGCTTGTCTAAAACCTCCTGCTCCACCTCCTCCCATTCCTTGATTATTTCCTGTATATGCTGAGCTACCACCACCACCAGCAACTACATGATAATCAGCTGTATTTGACCCTATTGCATTACCTGCATTTGATACGCAGAATGTACCAGGTGCTGTAAATACATGTGTTTTAAAATTTCCTACTGTTAAAACTGTTCCGCCTGTTGCAGCAATAAATTGTGCTCCAGCAATATTTTCTCCAGAATCAGTTGTTGTTATCCAACCTTTTGTTGAATCTACAAAAACCAAACTTACTGATTGACCAGCAGTAGTTAAAATTGCATTTGCTGCTACACCACCAATTTTATCAGAACCATTCGGAACAACGGTTAAATTGTTTGAATTAAATGTTCCACCATAATCTGCAACTGCTACAATAGCACCTGCTGTTCCTGATGGTAAATTCATATTAAATGCACTACTTGCTGTATTTGCAAAATATCCCTCTCCACTTGCTGCAGTAAAAGTTGCTGTCTTTGGTGTTGTTTGCCAATCTACTGCACCAGATCGTCCAAAACCAGTTTGTGTAGCACCAGTACCTAAAGTTACTGCTGTTCCACAACCACCTATTGTTAAAGTTGAACCTGATGATTTAACTATTTCATTAACTTCTATTTTACTCATTATACTATTACTACTGTTGCTCCTGATTCTATTGTTAATGTACTTGAAACTGTAAATGGTCCAGCAAATACTGCATTACTTGATGCCTCTATAAAAACATCTCTTTGTAAATTTTTTTTATGATAATTAACAACATTATCAACTCCAGGTGTTTGACCTACATAAACTATACTATCTTTTTCTTCCATCAGTTCCTCCTACGAAACATCAGTAAGTAATCCCATAACAATATCTATATTACCTGACGAATCACTTGATGTTGCTTTTAATTTATAACCTGAACCTAAAACAAACTTACCTTTAAGTATTTCTATTTTAGAATTTGGTGGTATTGAAACTGCATTTACAATTACAAAATCTGCTGAACCATCATTTATTTTGACAGTTAGAGCAACTGATGTTGTAGTTTTGTTTGCGGCAGTAAATCCAATCAATATTTGTTTATTTGATGTTGTAGTAATAATATCTGTTTCACTATTATTTGATAATGTTACCTCTGTTGAGAGAAAGTTATTTGCCATTTATTTATCCTCCTAAAGCTATTGCAAAGGGGATTGCATTTGGATCGCTTTCTCCCTCAATTGTTACTGTTGATGGTATAGTTGCTGTTGCTGCATTTGTTGCTACTTCAAATACTGTAACAAAAGCTGTGCCATTATAATATTTAAAAATAATTTTATTTGTTGTATTAGTATCAGCAAATATCATTCCTGAATACTTTGTACTTGGCTCACTCGTTCCACTATTATTAGTTACAACGGCAGAAAGCCCATTGTTAAGGTCGCTCCTAAAACTAGGAAATCCTTGGTTTGCTATTATATAATCGTGTTGTGCCATAATACCTCCTATATCACTTTAAAATTGTATCTGCAATCATTTTTATACACCTTTGGCAACATAATCAAAGGTTCTACTCACTCCTGTACCACCACTATTTGTAAATGCAATATTAAATCCTGTTTTACTTTTACTTGTTATAGCATATTTATCACCAGATGCCATATCTTGTACTGATAATGTTATAGCTATAGAATTTAGTAAATTAAATGCTTTTGAATATGTAATAGATTTAGTGCCAGTACCAGAAACTACATCATTTTCTGAAACTGTAAATGCTTCTAACTGTAATGTAACACCTACTGCTGTAACTATTGGAGTTGCTGTATTATTATCTGATTGCATTAAAACCCTAAATTTAAAAAATCTACCAGTATAATCACCAATAGTAAAATCTTGGAAAGTTGAATAAGTTACATTATCATCTGAAACTGCTATTTGTAGTTCTGATGAACATTGTGTATTAGCATCACCGTCAAAGTTTGATGGTTGGTCATCAAAATCGCCAGAAACAAAATCAAAAATCCTTGCCCTATCTGTTACTTGTTGTGTAAGAGTTGCTGTTATTTGTGTAGTAAGTATAGCACCAGCATCAACAACTTGCGAAAATTCATAATTACCTGAAGATTTTACAGTTGCATTTTCACCACCATCAAAAAGTGTAGAAGTTATTGAATCAAAGTTACCAGTAACATCATCAAAAAGTTGATTACCTTTTAGTACAAGACAAGGTGTATTATCATCACCAATAGTAGTTTTTACAACATCTGTTTTCGTTCCATCAAAATTTGGGTTTTCTGTTTGTGTTAATAAATTTGTAAATTCACCTATACTAGTAATTTGTGTAACTACACTACTTGCATTAATTGATACATTACCTAATTTATCTACTGCTTTTATAAGGTATGTTCCTGTTTTTGCTGGTACAACAATAGATGTACCAGGTCTTGATAATTTTTTTACTAATACAATTGAGTTTTGCCATTCAGCACCAGTTGTTAATGGACTAAAATTTATACGATAATGTGATAAATCTAAATCAGGTACAGGGTCAAAACTTAAATGTGCTTCTTTACCAACAATATTACAAGCAAAGTTTTCTACATCAGATGGTGGAGCAATCTGTCCTATTATTGTTCTTGTAGCAGTTATTGTTGAAGATTTAACACCAAAAATATTTACACCTCTAACTCTTACTTGATATTGTGCTTTATCTATTACATTTAAAAATTCATATTTAGTTCTTGTTCCTCTACCAATTAATTTAAAATCATCACTTACAGAATTACCATCTGCATCTGTTAACTGTTTTACTTCTACTTCAAATAATTCAGTAAAGTTATCTGTTGGTGCTGTAAAATTAATTACTAGTTTTACAATTACTGTTCCATCATTATATTGTACTAATTCATCTGTAAGAGTTAAACCACTTGGCGCAGAAACTGTTGTTGCATTTGGTAAGTTTGTAGCTTTACCACTTGAAACTGTAGAATAATCACTTGTTGTAAAATCATAAACTGCACTTGCTGTTTCTCTAAATTCACAAGTAATTAAAGGTATAGGTGCATCATTTCCTTGGCTCATATTAAATGACCAACCAGTAACTTCAAATGTTTTAGCAGAAAAACCAAGTCTTGTATTTGTTACTTGCACTGTATCTCCAATATCTAATTCAAAAGCATCTAAATTAAAATCAGCTACCATACTTATTTGTTGTCTTGCTTTTAATAATTGTATTTTAGCAAGTCTTTGTACTGTATGTGATGATGTTGTCATTGGAAAATCAAAGTCGCCAAAAATTCTTTCAGAATTATCTTCTGTTTCAAAAGTAGAATTTGTTAAAACTGGATAATCTTGTGGTTGGTAATTATTATCTGGTTCTGAATATAAACCTTTAACTGCATTAAATAATTCTTTTTTTGATATTCTTGTATTAAGAGTAATACCAGTTCTTAGATCGCTTTCATCTAAAGTAACTGTTGGTGTTTCATAAATTGCTGGTCTTATTTTAAATTGCCCATTTGAATAAATTAAATGTCCTGCAACTGTGGATAACATATTTTGTATAATAGACTTTGGAGATTTATCTAAAGTAAAAGTACCATTCATTGTAAATCTATCTTCTGTACCTGATGGATTGGCAATAGTTACATCTTCATCACAAGTATTTGCAACTGAAGCAATATTAGTATCATTTATTTCACTTGCATCTGCACCTAAACCATAATCTGAGTTAAGTAAATAATCTCTAATACATAAAGCTGGATTTGCACTAAATGCTGTTGCACTACTTCTTGGATCAAAAACTTTCTTACCTTCTATCTCAACAGTGATGTTTGGAACACCATTCGGATAAACATCTGAATCAAAATTTATTCTTGCATATAAGTATGCAGTTCCTCTTAATCTATGGTTTGTTGTCCATTGACTAACTTCTGAAACTAAATCTGCATCTGCCGCTTGTGAATCTGTACCTTTATGCACTTTGAATCTTGCTTTACCCTCATATTGATTACCGCTTGATGGAAATAATCTTGCTATACCATTTGAATCTGATCCATCTTGTGTAGTAGGCACTTCATTTTCATTAAAAAAAATTTTAGTTATATTATTTATTTCATGACCAGCTAAAGCAATGACTATATGTAAAAATTCATTTGTAGAACCAGTTGATTCTGCATAAACCATAACACCACCAACTCTTGTTTTACCATAAATAATTCTATGTGGTGCAATACCTGATTTAGCAGTTACCATTGTTCCTTGCTGTAGGTTTGTACCTAAATCTGGTAAATCTATCTCAGGTGCTAATTTTTTATTTACTGCGGATAAAACTAATTGCGAACCAGCAGAAACTATAAATGTTCCAATTAGTCCTGCCGCTTTTGTACCTGCCAAACTTGGTGCAACAAAACCACCAACAGATGTTGCTAATGAACTTGAACCTATAGCTGGAATTGCCGCAAAGCCTGTTGCTATTGCACCTACTACTAAAGCTGTTTTAATTGTTTTACTTCCCATTTATTCTATTCTCCAAGCTATATCGCAAGAATTAGTTAATCTTTTTTCTTGACCAACCTTTGCTTTAAATATGCTGTATTCACCTTGGCAAATGCCCATTGTTCCTCCTAATTCTTCATCTGTCTTTAGAAATACCACATCTCCTCTTCTAGCAAAAGATGTATTTATTTCTTCAAAGTTATTTTCTTTAGCAATATCTTGCGCTATTTCTAATAAATCTTTTTTATTAAATTCTTTTAAAATTTTTTTTGCTTCTTTTAAACTCTTGTATTCTCTATTAAATACTTTCTTACCAATTATAACTTCTATTCCACCAAGTATAAAATTAACACAATCGGTTTTACCTCTTACAAATTTTGTCTTACTCTGTTCTACAATATAATTAGATAATTTTGTGTCCCAATTATCTACTCTCATTATGAAGTCTTTTTACCCCATATAACTTCTTTATCTTGTAAATCAGGCACAAATTCAAAACCTAAATCACCAGAAAATCTTTCTTGTTGATCTTCGTGTGTAAACCTTCTATTTTTTGGTCTATCTAATGCTATAAGTCTATTTTCTAAATTAAGTGTAATTGTTGCTGATTCTGCACCCTCATCAATTTTCATAATATCCATTTTACCTTTAAAAAGTGTATAAACATCTGCAATAACTGATTTACTACTATCAAATAAACCTAAAAAAATACTTGCATTTCTATTTGTATAATTACCAGTAAGAGCTGTAGAAATGAAACTAGATTTTATACCTGTTAAAGAAAGACTTGCACCAATAGCTTCTACTTGATCACTTTCACCTATTGCACTTACACCTATTAAATCTCCAAGACCTGTAAATGTATTAGATGAACCACCAGCAGTCATTGTTAAATCACCATAACCATTCCAAAATCTTAATGTTCCTGTACTAAATTCTAATTCTACTGCCAATAATGGTCTTACAACACTACTTTTAATTGCATTTTTAAATGCAGTTGTTATACTTCTAGCCA
>VTLG01015237.1_pt1 | contig 14302 bp, 5 predicted proteins | sample 4694571 | NCBI WGS metagenome assembly VTLG01 (sample SAMN12604809, study PRJNA352737) | marine metagenome | biome: ENVO:00000447; feature: ENVO:00000209|ENVO:00000569|ENVO:01000036; material: ENVO:00002151; isolation source: viral sequences binned using virsorter ...
ATCTATACCAACCATTTCCAGCATTAGAAATAGCAGCGGTATGACCACTATCTACAGTTCCAAGAGTCCCTGCACCTACGTTAAATGAAGTAGAATTTATAGTACCATCAGATACAGTATCTCTTATCCTCAGATAATCTCTATTGGTTCCAGCTTTTACAAAAATAGATAGAGTATAAGTTTTTCCAGAAACTACAGTTAAACTTCGTTGAATATATCCAGCAGCAGTCTGTCCAGAAACTTGTTGACATTTCCATGCAGTTGTTGTGCCATCAGGTGCTGTTGTAGCATCATCGGTTAAAGTTAATCGGCCTGTACCCCATCCTGATTGATCAAACTCCTGAGAATGTAGCATTAAATTTTGGTAAACAGTCGTTAAATAAACTGGCCAAGTCTTTCCAGTATCTGCTGTTGGAGATACACTAGCATCCGCTGATGTTATTTTGGCAAAATTAACTATTACTGTTGAAGGTTCTGCTGTTGTAGCTTCATTAGGAAAAGCAGTACTACTATTAGAAACAGCACCTGCTTGTAATCTTGTATCTACTAACGTACCTAAACTACCACCAGAAGATACAACACTTAAAGCAACTGAAGGACTTAAAGAATATTGATAGACAGTTTGATCTACTATTTGATTCACCATAGCAGTTGTCATTTCTTTCAAACTACCTGAATCATAATACATTGGTTTTCTAACTGCCATAATATCTCCTATATAATTATCTATTAAGCATCTCCAGCCGTACGCAATATCTTTAACGATTGTGTAAATGTTAATGCCACATCATTAGCAATGGTTTGTGCATGACTTAAAACTAAATTATTTTGATCGGTAACTGTAATCACACTAGGTGGGTTAGTAGTACCTACTCCCGTTCCTGAAACAATCATACCGACTGCAATCGTACCACTATTACCATCAACAACTAAAGCTGTACTGCTACTTATTGCACCATTGCAATTAGCAGTTGCGGTTGTTGGAGCTGAAGCGTAAAGAATTAATGTTTGTATATTTTCTAATTCATCATATCCTACTGCATCATCAGCTATTTTTGCTTGTGTTACTGCATTATTAGCTATTGATGTATTTGTTACTGTATTAGCACCTACTGTACCACTAAATGTACCAGTAATTGATCCAGTAACTGTTATGTCATTAGCGAAAGTAACATCTCCAGCAGAATCACCTGATATCCAAGTTGTAGTTGTTGTGCCATCATAACCAGCTATCACTAACTGTCTTGAATCTGATATTGATGGAGCATTAACACTACCAAGAATTAAATTTCCACGTCCTGTAGTAATATTATCACCAGACTCAGCACCTAGGCATGTATTCCAATCTCCTTGTCTAATTTGGCTACCTGCATTCCAACCAACTGCTGTATTCTTTTCTGAAGTGGCACCACCTGCACCAGAATAATAAAGTGCATTTTTACCAACACCAGTATTATATGAATAACCAGCTGCTGATCCGTAGCTTCCAACTGAATCTCCTATCAAAACATTATATGATCCTGCAGTAATATTTGGTCCAGACCTATAGCCCATAAAAACATTATATTGACCTGTAGTAAGTGCTGTACCAGAAGCAGAACCAACACAAGTATTTTTGTCTCCACTTGTAAGCGAAGTCATACAAGCAACTCCAACTCCAGTATTACCTGTAGCAGCATCTAAAGTTCCTGTTGTTCCATGACCAACTAATAAACTTCCTGTGAAATCTGTTCCTTCAAGTTTACCTATAAGCGCAGTAGAATAAATTTCATTGACTGCACCTACAATAGTAGTTGCTGTTAAAGATGCATTTAATGTAGCAATATCACCGAAATTTATTGCTTCAGCATTAAATTCTGTTCTAAATGTTTCTAGTGTATCGCTTGTTGCTATGTTTCTTACGGCCATTTTAGTTGTTAGTTATACCTTTCAATATTTTTCTAATTTCATATAATTCTTGTTTCAAACTATTTATCTCCTTTACAGTACTTCTTAAAACATCATTTTGTTCTTCTCTTGCTCTAAATCTTTTTATGTACAAACTATATTCATTACTATTTGTATTCACAACAGCGTTAGAATTCATATCTCTAACTAAATGTGAAAATCCTTGTACCTTAACTTCTCTACTCATTATATTGCCAATGCTACAGCTCTAAAATCTTTTAATCTTGCTGTGTAAGATGAATTGGTTCCTCTAAATACAATTTTAGTTTGAAAAGATGTAAACTCTGGTAAACTAGCTGCACTAAATTTATAATCTTTAAAATCATTATCTAAAACTTGGTCTCCAGTTGAAGCGACTACTGTAGAATCAGATATACCAGTAGTGTTAAATGGTGTAAATGGAATGTCTTCAATTCTTCTAGTTTCTTCACCACCAGTTGATCTAAAGAATGCTAATATAGATGAACTTGACCTTACACTAGCTGCCACTCTTATATCCAATGCAGTTGATGGATTTGCTAAGTTAACTGATTTTGTAATGTATGACCCAGCAGAAGAACCACCTTCTATTACTGTATCATCTTCATAATTAACTGTATTAGTAATTTTTGCAACTACTTTTGCTCCTGTTGCTGGGGCAGTAGCCATAGTTAAAGTTGTTCCTGAAACAGTATAGTCAACTACCGCTTGTAATTTTTCTCCATTTTTATGAACAGCTAACAAGTGAACACTTGCTGGTGTTCCTGAAAGTGTAAATGCAGTAGCACTATTGTCACCTGTAAAAGTATCAGTTGATGATACAATAGGATTATTTAATCTATTTGAAATAGCGAATACATTAACACGTTTTAAATCTATAACAGGTGATAAATTTGCATTTGTTGAACTAAATGTTAGATCAATAAAAATAGATTTAGAACTTGCCATTTCGTTAGTTTCATTAATTTCACTTGCAACCATTCTTGGAACTGTAAAATACATATTGTCTCCCAATACAGCAGATATAGAATTACTTGTAGCTTCTAAACTAAAAGGTGTTTCTGAACCATGAACTGATTTACCTGTTGTTGTTCTTAATACTGTTGAAAGTGATGTTGCAGGATGTATAACGTGGCCTATTTGAAGTTGTAAAACATCAAATAATCTATTTTGTGTAGCTGTTACAACTGAACCACCAACATCTCCTGTTGCATTAGCTGTTCCACCTGAAGTAATATCATAACTATCTAAAGTTATATTTTTAATTGCTGTATATGTTCCATTAAGAGCTGAATGTGCTATTCCATTATATGTACCAGAACTAATTCCTGCAACAGTTACATTATCAGTTGTACTATGCATTCCATGATTTTTATGATAAACTCTTACATCAGCAGAACCACTAAATGTTCTAACAGGATTAGTTGCTAAAGTCTTACTAGGTAAAGTAGCATTTGCAAGTGTAAGTGTAGCCGTTCCAGTTGTAAATACAGCTTTCTTTAATGTAAATTTTAAATCTTCCATTTGTTCAGCAGACCATGTTTTATTATTAGCAGATTTAAATAGTACTCCAACTGCTGGTTGAGCAGAAACAGTCCTATCAGAATTAAGAACTGTATCTCCTAATCTAGCAGTGTATACTGTATAATCGGATGAATCTGATTTTAAAACTAAACAATATTCAATATTCTCTCTTAAATATACAGGCGATTCAAATGTAAATGTTGTTACAGTTGTTCCGTCTGTACTAACATTAACTGAACCAGGATTTAACCATTTTCTACCAAAAGGAACTAACATTGTTCCTGGATATCCATTTACCATATTTCTAATTTCTGCTTTTACAGGAATTGTAGAACTTTTTGTAGCAAAATATACATCAACACTTGTAACAAAAACACCATCTTCCGCATCAATACTAAATGATTGAGCTAATGGATCTGGATTATTATCTCTACCACCACCACCTTGCTGTTGTTGTGGAGGATTTATATTTTGTACTGTTCTATTTGTAACTCTACTAGTTGTTCTATTACCAGTTACAGATTGTCTTACTGTTTGAGCTTCTCTTGTAGCTATAATTGCTTCCTGTGTTGTTTCTAATAATCCTTTTGCGTCATAATCTCCTTCAGCTGATGTAGCTACAGCTGTATTATCAATCGAATTAACCGAAGAACTAGTTAATCTAAAAACTCTTTTACCAGTTCGCCATCTTGGATTAGATGTTGTATTTGGATCAGGTATTGCAAATGTTCCTGTTACAGAACCATTAGTATCTGTTACTATATTACCACCTAATGAACCACCACTTGGTGTTATATAAGCAGCAACATTAATATTATCAAAGAAAGGATAAACTCTAGTGTTAGGTCTCATTCCAAAAGCAGTAAAACTTACCGTTCTACTTCTAATAAAAGGAACAAACGCTACAGACATTACTCTATTACCTAAACTTTGTCTAAGCGCTTGTGGTACAATTGTTGTTCTTATTCCACCTCTTGTTTGCACCACATCAACCGATGTAGTTGTAATTCTTTGATTACCACTTGATGTTGTATTTGTTCTAGGATTTCCTGACCATTGGTCTTGCCATTCATTCCATTCTGTTCCAACAGGAATTTCAGTTGTTGTTGCATTATTAAGTCCCAAATCTCTTGCCATATTATCAAAAGAACCTGCAATATTAATTACCAATTCTGGAGCAACTCTAGTTTCTTTCCATTCATCAATAGGTGGATTCAAATCTATAGTTCCTATCCAATCAAATATTAAAAATGGATTTAAATTTTCTGTTTTAGTTGCAAATGGCTGTTCAATAACACCTGTTTCTGTATAAGGTAAAGTTATTAAATCTCCTGTTTTAGCATAACCAGCTAATGCTCTATCTGCAGCTAAAATAGCTGTGCCATCTTCATCAATTTCAGCTAACTCAGCAACATCTTCATTAAATAATGTTCTAGCTTCTCCTCTACCTCTATCAATAGCAACTTTATAATCATTATTTCCAACATCACCAACACTATGTCCTGCAAAATTATCTACTACAAAACCATTTTTGAATCTATCAAAGCCATCACTATCTTGTATTTGTAATGATTGAGCGTCTTGTTCCAATAAAGATAATTGAGTATAATATTCTATATTTTTAATTCTATTTTCTAAACGACCAATATCTCTCATTGTATATCGTTGATTATCTTCTATTTTAATTTCTACTTCATCGGTATTTAAAGTATAAGAAGGAACAGTTAAGGTTGCTAAAAGTAAATGGCCTTCCAATTCACCAGGCTCTAATGGATTTAAAGCTGAAGCACCTTCTAAAACTTTTAATTCACCTTCTCTTGTAATAAAGATTTTATCTATTCTATTTAAATAAAATTCTAAATCAGCAGTTACATCTGCCCCAAATTCTACCATATCTACAGTTGAAGCACCAGCACCATTATAAGAACGGTCTTCAGCTGCTCCTGAATTAATTGTAGAAGCATCATCTACTCTAGGTCTAAAATCTAATACATCTCTTAATTCATATTTTGTTCCAGTAGTATCCGATGTATAATTTGGAATATTTTCATAATCTACAACACCTGAATAAGAATCAACATCAAAATAATCTCCTGAACCATGAGAGAAATAATCAAAATTAATTAATAATCTTCCTGTTGGGACTAATTGACCTGGCTTTAATTTAATTCTACCAATATCATAAAAATTATCTCTTTGACCTTTATCTAAATTAAAACGAGTAGTAATATTTGTATGTCCAGTAGTAGCAGCTGTACTAAAATCAGGTGCCATATAAACTGAATTAATTTGGTAAATATCTGCTTTTCCTAATCCTACAGTTCCACTTTCTATTGTTGCTTGAGTTGAAATCGCTACAGTTGAATTTGAATTTAATGTTTTTGTTTTTGACCCAGCAACAGACCTACTTACTGTCGCAAGAATTTTAACTTTATGTCCTTGAAGATTTGCACCAAAATCTAATGTTAAAGTTTTACCAGTAGGAGAACCTCCTAAATTAAATATAGTATCTGTTTCATGGTTAGAACCAGATAAACTTAATACATCACCTACAGCACCTGTACTACCAGCACCTGCTGTCATTATAGAAACTGAAAAATTATCACTTGCTAATGATGTAAAAGTTTCATTTGTTCCAGCTGTTATTGTTGCATCACCATTTGAAGATAACGTAGCAGTAAAATGCCTTCTTACATTAAAATTAGTATCTGTAAGGCCAGAATTTGCTGTTGTCTTTAATGTTTTAGCAGTACTGTATGGTAATTTAAATAATGAAATATTATTTTCTGGATTTTGTAATTTTGCTCTTTGTTTTGTAACAATACCAGCAGTAGTTACATCTGAACCACCAACATTGGCAGTTAATTCTAATGAATTATTTGAATCAATATATTTAACAGTTCCTGTAACTGTTCCTCCAGCATTATTACTAAATGTAATTTGATCACCTATTTTTAAATCTGTTATAAAAGTAGTTCCTTTTCCTAATACAGTTGCATCTGAATTTGCTATTGAAATATTACCTGTTAAAGCTGTTGTACATCCATGCGTTGAAGTTAGTACAGTATCCGCAGTATAAGTTGGCGACCCTGCCATACCAATTTGTTTTACAGCAGAAACTTCTCTTGTTCTTACAGCCTTAAAACTATAATTATCTAATTGTAATGTACCTGAATTATTTGACGTTTGGCCTGTTATTACTTCATCAGCAATAAAAGTACCTGAAACATTTGAAACAACCACAACACCATGTTTAGCAGTTGGTCCTGAACTAAATGCTGTTACATTAACAGTTGCCAATCCTGTAGAATCATATAATTCAAAAGTATTAGCTGTAGTATTTTTAGCTGTATAAACTGTATCTGAACCTACACCAGATCCACCTACTGAATAGCTGCCACCTGAAAGTGTAATTTGTTGACCATCTACAAAACCATGACTTGATAAAGTTACGACACCAGGGTTTGCAACACTAATACTAGTTACAGCTGTTGATTTAGTTGTAGAAATAGATTGAGCAACACCAGTAGCACCAGATGTAGCACCTGATACAATTTCTCCTGTTGTAAATGCTATGTTACTTGTTATATTAAGATGAGTAAACATCTCAACATCAAAAATATAATGTCTAAAAATTGAAGTGGTAGCAAAAATATCATTTGTTTCAGTACCACTTACATGTTCAAAGCCTCGTGATTTTGCTCTACCAATTTGAGGAACAGTTACACCAGATGTTGATAATTGAGTTCCTCTTACGCTTGTTGGTGTATCATAAAGATTAATAGTTTTAAATGCTTCTACATCTCCAGAAACAAATCCAATATCAGGAGTTCCATAAGTATTAGTTACATTAATATAATTATCTAAAGTAAATCTTGTTTTATTATTATTTGCATCATCATAATTTCTAGCTTTATTTACATTAACAAATGTTGTAGAAATTCTTTGTACTTCAAAACCTTTTACATATGATTTAAAAGGTGAAATACCTACTGCTAATTTTGTAGCATCTCCTCCATTACCTGAAGTATAAATTCCTCTATTATTGCCACTTGATAAATGCTCTCTAACATCAAAATCAGGATTACTTAAAACATAATCTCCAGATTCGTCAAAAGTTCTTCTTGCTAATGTTTCTTCTAAAACAGCATATTCAGTATTTCTTACAATACTTTTTATTACACCATTTTCTACTCTAGCAATTTCAAAAAAATTCGTATCTTCGGTTGAGGATAATGTTTTTTTAGCTAATGCTAAAAGAATTTTAAATCTATGAGCGCCAGGAGCATTTGCATTTGAAGACCCAGCTGCATTATCATTTAATGAAGAATCATTACCTGAAGAAATAAATGATTCTGTAACTGATAAACCAATTCTATAAGACGGTGTATTGGTATATTTGTCTAAAACTAAAGTTGAAGCTAATACGTTAATAAAAAATCCATTAATATAATAAACACCTGCTTGAATACCAGCAGCAGAACCTGTTGCAGTTGTATTTACTACAGCATCATATCCAGATCCTGAAGAAACTGTTTCTCCGTCTGTAAAAACTGTAGCTGCATTATCAGTACCAGTTTTATTATATTTTACAAATAAAGTATCTGGATCTGTACCATCAGTAGCCACAGCACCAACAACTTCCGCTACTACACCAGATGTTCCACCTGTTAAACTATAATTAACATAAGTACTAACCGTTGAAGCAGCTTTAGATGTTAATTTTACAGCATAATAATTTGTATCTATAGAAGCTTGACCAGGGATAACCATAGCACCTTGCTTGAAAAGGTGATCTCCCATTTGTTCTATTTGATTTTGTACTAAAGTTTGTGATTGGGTTAATTCTCTAGCTTGTACAGCAAACGCTGGTCTAAAAAGAATTCTATGAAAATTCTTCGACTCTGTAAAATCATCATAATAGGGACTGACATTAAAATCAGTTGGTGAAGCCATTTATTCTCCTTATATTAAAATTCCACTATCAATTTAACGTTTTCTGTTTGGTCTGTAGCTCTTTGTATTGGTGTTCTATTTTCTACATATAAAACATCACCTGAATCATGATCTAATTCTGGAGTTGAATAACCACTAACAAAAGAAACACTATTAACAGTTTGTGTTGAAGCATCTGGAGTTCCTGTTGCACTTGAAGTTTGTCCTGTAATAACATTAACACCACTAAATGCAGTTTTGTTACCATTTGAATCCACACCAGCATCATTATGTCTTGTTTGTAAATAGTATAAAATTTTATTTGTTGCATCCCATTCAACTACCTTACCAACAGCACCAGTTGTTGCTTGATTTATTTCTTCATCTACAACAAATGTACCAGGTGTTGGTGATGTATTAATTTTAACAGCATAAGTTGACCTTAAAGTAGTTGCTGTAGCAGCTGAACCAGCAGATAATGGATCTCTTAATAATGCTATTTTTCTAAAATCATTTGCAGCTGAAATATCTCCTGAACTTGCCGATTCAGTTCCTTCAAAACTTGTATTCATCATAACAAAAAATCCACCTAATTCTTCTACAGCATTCTTACCATGTCCACCTTTTGGAGGAATAGCAACATCTAATTCAGCACCTGAACCAGCTCCACCAGCATTCGTTGCAGCTAATATACCAGCATTTGTAATATAAGCGTAAGTATAATTTGTACCAGCAGTTGTTACTGTAACAGCAGTAATAGCACCAGAAGTTAAAGTTACTGAACATACTCCAGAAGAACCATCACCTCTAATTGGTACAGCTGTTATTGTTCCAGTTGTAGCACCACCAGTAACACTATAAGCTGAACCTGCAGTTTTAATTTTAACAATATCTAATGCTCCATTAACAGCTGCAGAACTCACCGTTCCATCTGTAGCAACTGCCATAAAATCTGTAGATATAAAATTAGCTTGTTGTGAAGCGGACATTGAATATAGATATTTCCATTTATATCCATCTCCAGTTGTTAGTACAGACGTTGAAGTTCCTGTTGGTTCTACTGTTGAAGCAGTATTACCATCATTATCTAAACATTTGTAAACATTATTAGCAGCACTTAAAACATAAAAAGTAGAATCATATAAAGTTGTTGCACCACTATTAGCTGTAACTCTTGTTGTTGTACTACCTGTTATATATTCCCCATAATCATGTCTATAGATATCATAAGTAGTACCTGTCACCCAATTTCTTCTAGGGACAACAAATGATACGTTTGTTGATGTTATTCTTTTTGATGCTAATAAATCGTCAAATGTATTGAATTCATTAACTATACTATCTCCTGGGGTAATAGGAGTTGTATCTGTTCCTTCATAATCTGTTCTTCCATCAGGTCTAGTTAAAGTACCATATGGTTGAGGTCTTCCAATTGCTAGATAATATATATTAGCTGACGCTTCAGAAAAAGATTCGCTGAATTGTTCAGCATTGTGTATTCTAAATTTATTTGTTATAATTGCTGGCATTTTTCTTCCTTATCTATATTTATACAAGTTTCTACACTCCATCATATTCTTATGGATATGCTGCTGTTGTTATTTCAGCTGGTATAGTAAAATCTGTTTTAAGTAACTGACCACCCTCCGTAGACGTACCAATAAAGATTGCACTTGAACCATTTAATGAACTATTTGTACCTGTTATTTTAATATCATTTAAAATAGCAAAAGTTATTCCACTTGCTGGAGATGTTGTTCCAAAAGCTGTATTAGCATATTTATTCAATGTTCCCAATCTAGGCCCAGCATAAGCAAATCCTTGTTTAACATTTATATCATTGAGAACACGTCTTACTCTACTTACATAATCAAAACTAATAGATGGTCTTGTTAAAGTAACATCTCTTGTATTTGCTGGGAAATGTTCAACAGTAGAAGTATCTAAATCTACTGAAACTCCTAATTCTGCATTTGCTCTTAATGAAGTTCCATCATCTTCTGTTCCTAATCTTCTACCTAGAATAGTCATAAAAATTGTTTTTAATACACTTCTTATAATAGCAGTTGTTCCACTATTAACACCTGTTATAGTCCTTAATTGAGCATCTATTGAACTTTGAACTGCTACCTCACCCACATAATAAAAACCAGAAGGGTGTAATGTTTTTGTATAAGCATCCCTCCATTCAATAATTGAAGTACCAACTTTTATAATATAAGAATAATCTTGATACAATAAACTATCTTGTACTTTCATTGTATCCTCAGAAATCCATCCTTTTTGGCTAATAAATGCACCGTCTGTAGTTGTTAAAGCCCCTACGGTAGAAGTTGCAGTTGATTGATCAAATCTTTTTATAGTAGCTGTTGCACCTCCAGAGCCTGTAACTGTAACACCAGTTCCAAATATTCCTGAAGCATTAGATAACTTTAATATATTTGTATTATTATTAAATGATACTATTGTTGCAGTTACCGCTGTAGATCCATCTGACCCAGTAGCTGAAACTGTTTGATTAGGAAGAAAAGAACCTGTAATACCTGTAATTAGTAAATATGTTGGCAAAGTTAGAGTTGGTGGTGATGGAGATAATTGATAATCTCTTCCAAACTCTATTATTTTTAAACTTAAAACTCTACCAATTTCTGGACCATATGCTAACAATGAAGCACTAGAACCACCAGAAGATGTTATTGTTAAAGCTGGTAAAGATGTATAACCATTACCATTATTAATAATTCTTATATCAGTTATATCTTCTGTACCTGTTCCTGATTCTTGTACAACTTTATCTCCTGTATATGGATCACCTCTTACTGTTTCATCTTCTAATACAATATGACTTGTAGAATTGGCTTCAGTTCCTGTTTCTAATCTTAAGCCACCATTAACTACAGCAATTTTTGCTGTAGCATTACCAATACTAAAATTAATTACATCACCTATTGCATATCCTGATCCACCACCATCTATAAATATTTCATCTATTGAACCAGATCCAATATCACCTACTTGCATAATAGCATCGGTACCACCAGTAGTTAAAACAATACTATCGGATGTGTTGTATAAAGTTCCATCATTTGTTATAATTTTAGAATTAATAATTCCTGTCATTGTACAAGTAATTAAATTATCTTCATTTGCATTATTTGTACCAGTTATATTTTCACCAGTAATAAATGTTCCTACAACACTATCACTTACTAAAACTAATTCTACAATTGTTATACCTGAAATTGTAAATTTAAATATACTTTCAACAATAGCTGTTGCTTCATTTACAGTTGCACTTGCAGTATCATTTGCTTGAGTAATTTTTTGACCTATTAAATATTGAGCATCCGAAGTACCAACCTCTACTGCTCTAATTATTTTTCGGCTATCCCATTGACCATCAGATATTCTTAAAATCTTTTCTTTAGGATAACTTATTTCTGCACTTTCATTAAAAAGTAATTTAAAAAATATTTCACTAGCTCGTTTTGTACCCTTTGCTCTATATAAAGAATTAATATTTTTAATTAGTTTTCTTTTATCCACATCTTCATATAATCCATCAGGAATAGATTGTAAAAAAGCATTTCTAAATTTTGTTAAGAATCCTTGAATAGTTTTATCTGGATCAGGATAATCTAAAAGTTCTTGGATATTTTGTACAGGATTTGCTCTATAAGTTAAAATAGTAGCTTCAGCTAATGATGTAGAACCTATAATAAGCTCACCTTCAATAAATTTATTTTCTGCTGTAATAAACAAACGAGAATTATCATCTATATCTTCTACTAAAACTGTTGCTGTTGCACCTGAGGTTTGGCCTGTAATTATTTCACCATTTATAAAATCACCATAAGAAGTATCTTCTAAAAGTATCCTATCTCCTTTATCATCACTTTGTTGGTTAGTACCATTTAATAAAAGGTCATTAATTGTAGCTGTTTCAGTTTCTAAATTAATTGTATCTGAATCACCAATATTTGTTAAGGATAATTCTGCTGATTCTAAAAAAGTATAATATGCTTTTATAAATTCTAAAAAATACGGATGGTCATCAAGTACAAAATCAGGTGCTTGTTGACTTATTAAATTTGATAATTTATCTGTAAATTTAGCCATCTTTAATAACTAGATGTTGTAACATAACCAATACCAGCATTAGAAGAGCCACCAACAAGGGTATCCACTTCAACTGTAATAGAACTGTTTGCCACATCTATATTTAAAATCTGATTTCTTAAAGGAACAATATCATTTGAGTTTGGTGTAACTGTTAATTCAACTATGGTAGAAGCTAATCCTCTAATATTTGATATTGAAGAAATATTTAAAGCATTAACTGCTATAGCTCCTGTTGCATAATCAATCGTACCTGCAGAATTATCAGCATAGGTTCTAACGTCTCCAACAAGATAATATCTTCTTATATTACCAGCACCATCATCATCAAAAAAATATTCATTTGCTGATGACCCAATTTTAAATCCTGATGAAACTAATATTCCTCCAGCACTTGCATTATGTCCAGAATGTGGATTATACAAAGCATTTGAAAATGATACAGTATAATTTGTAGACGAACCAATTGTTGGTGTAAACGATTTTCTAATTTTTAAAGTTGTAATATTTGAAAGTATAGAAGTATCCACATCATCTATAATTTCAATTAATTTTGAATGCCTTAGCATACTATCAAAACTTTGAAGTGTATTGGAGTTATAAGCTGTTAAATCTTCTATTGTTTCAGATTTTAAAGTATCAGCTGTTTTACTAGTAGCTGTTTTATCATATTTAACTGTTGATGTTAAAATTATATTTGTTGTTTCAGGATCCACAATGACTGGTGTTACAGAAGCAACTGAATATCTTTTTAAAGAATCTATAATAGAATTTTTTGTAGTTTGAGTTAAGGTAGAACCTGATTTTGGATTAATCGAAATATATACTCGGCCATAAAAAGGCGTTTCAGCATCTTCACCACCCCAAGCACTTATTGATTGTGTATTTGCATAAAGCTCTTTTACTTTTGCTTTATAATCTTCTACAGTTACAGCACGGTCTTGAGCTGCATAAGATTTTGGTGCATTAAATTTTATTGATTGATTAGTTTCAGGTTCAGCACCATTAGCTGCATTTGAATTTACTGTAAGCGTTACATTTGAAAATCCACCAATATTTCCAGATAAAGAAAAAGATGAAGCTCCATTTGCAGCTGTTTTATTAGTAACTACATATTTTAAAATAATAATATTACCATTTGTTAAAGCTTTACCCGTTACTCCATCACCAAAGTAAACTTCAAATTTACCATCTTCAGCTTCCTGTAAAAAATAAACTTTTGATGTTGAATCTAATTCTGTAATTGAAGTTGCTTTTGTGTAAGTATTAATAACCGTATCTGTAGAACTATTTTGAACTTGAACTGTTAACGTTGTTACATCAGCACTAGCTGATTGAATTAAAAATCTTTGGTCAACATCTGTACTATCATATGTGTATTGATAAGTTACATATGTGCCTTCATAAATTTTTAAATTTGAAAAAGTATAAACATTATCTATAGGTGAAATTGTATTTGAACCAATTGTTACAAAATTATATGAAAGGCCATTAACGGTTGTAGTAAATTGTGTTCCAGCAGACATAACCAATGTAGAACCTGTTGCATCATTAACAACCACATTAATATCAGCATAAGGGGCTGTAGCAGAATTAGGAGTGTAACCTAAAGCTTTTGCTAACGATACAATACTATTTCTCATATCAGCAGTATCAATAAACATTTCATTAGCAGCCACATTAGCATTATAAGCTAAATAATGTGTATTGTATGCCAATAAATCCATAAGGATTGCCATACCCGATCCTTCAAAATCATAATCTTTAAATTGACTTTGATTAGACAAAAATCTTTTTA
>VTLG01006472.1_pt1 | contig 14297 bp, 15 predicted proteins | sample 4694571 | NCBI WGS metagenome assembly VTLG01 (sample SAMN12604809, study PRJNA352737) | marine metagenome | biome: ENVO:00000447; feature: ENVO:00000209|ENVO:00000569|ENVO:01000036; material: ENVO:00002151; isolation source: viral sequences binned using virsorter ...
TTCGGAACATAATATGAAGGTTAAATTGCTACGAGCAACAATGATAGCTGGCACTCCTACGAGTGTCGGCACTATCGTTGATGTCGAAGAGCAAACTGGTCAGTATTTGATAGCAGTAGAAAAAGCTGAATTAGCTGTTGAAGTTTGTGAAGCTCCTATTGCCAGTAAAGAACCAGTTGTCGAGTCAGAGCCTACCGATAGTGACGAGGTTGATTTTTCTGAAATGACAAAATCACAAATCGAAACTTATGGTCGCAAGCTTGGAATAGAACTCGATAGAAGACAAAACAAAACTGCTCTAATTGCAAAATTAGAAGAGTTTATTTCTACACAGGAGGAATCTTAAAATGTCTGTTATTCAACAGAACTTAGAAAAACTTACTGTTGTTGCTGGTGTTGCTACTGCTGCTGTAACAAGCACAGCTACATCAAGTGCAATAGATCTTCTCGAATATGATGGAGATGTAATGCTAATTTTGGATAGTGCTGCAGGTGGCGGTTCTAGCCCAACATTAGATATTAAAATTACTGAATCTGATGCTTCGGGTGGTACATACACAGATTTATCTGGTGCTACTTTTACACAGGTAACAGGATCGGCTTCAATGCAAACACTTGCAATCAATAAAGACGAAAGCAAGCGTTACATCAAGATTGTTCAAACAATCGGTGGATCATCTCCAACATTTACTTTTAGCATCAACTTAGTTGGTCTTAAGAAGTACGGATAAAAAATACAGCCCTCTTAGTGAGGGCTTTTTCCTATGGCATTTACTGAAGATCTCGATACATATTTTGCTGATTTTACAGATACCGTTGTTTATAGTGGCACTACTTATAAAGGAATATTAGATCAACCTGACGAGATCGTTGCTGATGATCGTGTCTTAACAACTGATTATGAGTTAACAGCTAAAACCTCCGACTTAGGTGCAATCTTATATGACTCAACATTAACAGTTGACTCTGTTAGTTACAAAGTAAGAAGTGTCAGAAAAATAGATGATGGTAGTTTATGTATAGTTTCTTTGATGAAGGTGTGAAATGGCTAGTAAACGAGAACAAATTTTAGCAGCGATTAAAACTAATCTTGCTAATACAACAGGTGTAGGAAATCGTATTTACAGAAGCAGAGCAGAGCCTATGGCTAGGGCAGAATCTCCTAGTCTGGTTTTAGAGTTTGTTACTGATGAGCCTACTGTTAATAGTGCAACCTATTTAAAAATAGATTGGACATTAAGAATTAGAATTGTTGTTATTGTTCGGTCACAAACACCTGATACAACAGCAGATGCAACAGTCGAAAGTTTACATACGAAAGTTGTAAATGACCCAACATTAGGAGGACTTGCGATTGATGTTAGACCTGCAACAGTAACCTTTGATGTCATAGAAGCAGATCAACCAGCAGGTGTTGTATTCTGCGAATATGAGATAGATTACAGAAGCAGTTATAACGATTTATCAACATGATTTATAATCAAACTGCAAGCCTAACAACCCTGATTGAGTAATATGGTAAATGAAATTCCAAACGAGGGCGGTACTTACATACTGAACCCTAAAACTGGCAAACGTAAGCTAGTTCAACAAACTAAACAAGCTGAACCCCCTACTGAGGTAATCAAAGATGGCACAACTGACAAGGAAGAGAGTAATCCTAATTGAGGCTGAGAGCAGCTACGGAACAGATCCAACTCCTTCAGCAACAGACGTTGTTCTTGTAAGAGATCTAAGCATTACACCACAATCTAGTGATGTAGTAAACAGAGATGTTGTAAGACCTTATTTAGGAGCATCTGAGCAACTACTAGCAAACACCAGAGTTGAATGTACGTTCAGCGTAGAACTTGCTGGATCTGGCGCAGCCGGGACTGCTCCAAGATACGGAAGTGCGCTTAAAGCTTGTGGGTTTTCAGAGACAGTTGCGAGTGGTACAAGCGTTACCTATGAACCTATCTCAGCTAGTTTTTCATCTGTTACTATTCACTACAACGTAGATGGTGTAAGACATATTGTTACAGGTTGTCGAGGAAGTTTTGTTATTAACGCTTCTGTAGGAGAAATTCCTTCTATTGATTTCACGTTTACCGGGATCTACAATGCTCCAACAGATACAGCTTTACCTGCTGTGACTTATGGAAATCAGGCAACACCATTGATATTCAAAAACGGAAATACAAGTAGTTTCCAGTTGTTATCTTACGCAGGTGCATTAATGAACTTCTCTATGGATGTTGGTAATGAGATTGTTTATAGAGAACTTGTTGGTGGTACAAAAGAAGTTTTACTAACTGATAGAGCAGCTAATGGTTCTATAACAATAGAAGCACCTACGATTGCACAAAAAGATTACTTTGCTGCTGCTCTTACAGATTCATCTCTTGGAAACTTTACAGTTACTCATGGATCTACTGCTGGTAATATCTGTAGGTTTACTAGCACAAAGGTTGATATTGGAGATGTTGCTTACGGTGAGGCTGATGGAGTAACTATGTTAGAAATTCCATACACACTTGTACCAACTTCAGCAAATGACGAGATGAGCCTGGTCTTTACTTAGTAAGTATTGACTACTAAGGTAGAGTAGAGAAGTATATATCTTAATTTATGGCATTTGTTAGAAAAAAGACCAAGGTTTATCCTTGGCCTGTTGAAGTTAAAACTCCTAGTGAAACTCAAATAGGCGAATTTGACACGACAAGTTTTACTGGTAAGTTTGTACGTCTATCAAGAAAAGAACTTGATACTTTTGATTCCTCAACAGAGTTTGAGGCATTAAAAAAAGTATTAGTTGGTTGGTCTGATGTTAACGAGGAAGATGGTACACCAATAGAGTTTAACGATAAAACTTTAAAAGAATTTGCAGAAGATATTGATTTTGTTGCAGGTGTTTTAGATGCTTTTAAAAAATTCTATGCTAATGCACAATCGGGAAACTAATTGATGCTGCTAAATACTGGGCTTCGAGTGGCAAAGAAGTAATAGATGAAACACAGAAAGATGCTGAAGCTTTTGGTGTTGTAATCGAGAAGCAACCAGAGGAAAATAAAGATTTTGAGGTGTTTGAAGAGAATTGGGAAATTGTAAATATGTTTCTACGATGTCAAACACAATGGAACACAACCTTTGGAGGTGTAGTAGGATTAAAATACGAGGTGTTATTACTTGATGGAGGACTATTTGACCTTTATCATGTAGATAACCGTCAAGAAATGTTCGAGGGTCTACAACTCATGGAATCAGTTGTGATGAAAGAAATGAATAAGGAGACAAAATAGTGGCTAGAAATATTAACATAGAAAAAATAGTTGTAAAGATTGATGGCATAGCAAGCGTAGGGAAACTTTCTTCTACTTTTGCAAAATTAAACAAGAATATTGCATTAACACCAAAAGAATTAAACAAGACAATAAAATCAATAACTTCGTATGACAGAAGGGGTCAACGTAGTGTAAATACATTTAATAAACAAATAGCTGCATTAAAACAACTTAAAAACAATGTTGGTATTGGGAGTGCAGCTTATAAAAAACTTGGTGGTGAAATAGATAGGTTGAGAGCCAAGATGGAGGCACTTTTAAATACGCAACAAAAGTCAAGCATGATGGCGAGGCTTGGCGCAGGTTTTAAAGCAGGAGGAGGGACTGCTCTGATGGGTGCTGTTGGTAGGTATCTTCCAGCAGGGGCGCAAATAGGTGGTATCGCAGGTTATGCAAAAGGGGGCATGGCTGGAGCTATATCTGGTGCAGGTATTGGTCTTGGAATAGATGCTGCTGTTGCCGGCTTTAGTTATGTTAGAGATGCTGCAATATATTCATCACAAATTGAGAAGTTAGAAATAGCTTTGAAAGGTGTTGTAAAAAGCCAAGAAGATTATAATAAAGCATTAAAAATAATTTCTGATAACTCAAAAAGATTAAATGTACCTATAGCTGCATCCACCAAACAATTTACTCAATTAGCTGCATCTGTACTTGGTGCTGGTGGAACTATTGAAGATGCTCAAGTAGTTTTTGAAGGAGTTTCAAATGCTATTAAGGCAACTGGTGGTAATGCAGAAGACGTACAATCTGCGATTCGAGCCATGTCGCAGATCTTTGGTAAAGGTAAGGTGTCTGCTGAAGAACTACAAGGTCAGTTAGGTGAAAGATTGGCAGGTGCAGTTGTGAAGTTTGCAGAAGCTAATGGTAGTAGTTTGCAGCAGTTACAGAAAGACTTGAGAGATGGAACTGTTGGGTTAGATCAGGTAATAAAATTTGCTCAAAAATTAAATGTTGATTTTGCGGAAACTGCGATAAAAATAGCTAACTCTTCTGCTGATGCAGGGCAAAGATTAAAAACATTACAAGATTTATTAATGCGAGACATTGGTAAAGCTGCACAACCTATAGGTGCTGCTTTCCAAAAATCATTTGGAGAGATGACTTTAGCTATTCTTGAGTCTGAAGGTGCTATGTTGGCAATAAATGGCACAATAAGAGTACTTGGCGCATCTATATTTACAGTTGTTGAAGGTGTACGATTTTTAATAAGAGTTTTAGTTGATTTATATAAAATACAATATAATATTATGAAACTTGATTTTAAAGAAGCATTTAGAATTGCGGATAAAGGATTAGAAGATACAGCAAAACAATTTATGGTTAATATGGAACGATATGCAGAGATGTTTAACTATGATCCTTTTGGATTAACAGATAAAGACGAAAAATTTGGTGACAAGAAAGATGCCCCGGGTTTGGCTGGTTTAGGCGAAAAGGGAGGCGCACTTGCTAATTTTGCTAAATCTGCATTTGATGTAGCGAAACAAGCAGAACAAGCATTTGTTAATGCTTTTAAAGGTATGGAAGATGCTTTAGTTAAATTTGTAATGACAGGTAAGTTAAATTTTAAAGATTTAGCTAATTCTATTATTGCTGATTTAACAAGGATGCTAGTAAGGGCAGCAATAGTTAAACCTTTATTTAGCTTTTTATTCCCAGGACTAACTGATACTAAGGTTGTTAAAACAGTTGTAGATAATACATTTGGAACAGGTGTACCAAGTCAACCAAAAAGCGTATTTGGGTCAAAAAATGCTAAAGGAAATGTATTTGCTAAGAACAAAATTGTTCCATACGCTTACGGAGGTGTTGTTGATAAACCAACAATATTTCCTATGGCAAATGGAATGGGACTTATGGGAGAAGCCGGGGCAGAAGCAATCATGCCTCTAAAACGTGGTAAAGATGGAAAACTTGGAGTACAAGCTAGTGGAGGAATAGGTAATATAGTTGTAAATGTAGACGCTTCTGGTTCTTCTGTTGAGACAAATGAGACTCAATCAGCAGAACTCGGTAAGATTTTAGGGGCTGTTGTACAGGCAGAACTTATTAAACAAAAACGACCAGGAGGATTATTAAGCTAATGGCTGAGACATTTCCATCAATAGAACCTGTTTATGGTATTACAAAAAATATTAAACCATTTGTTACAACAGCAAGGTTTCAAGATGGTTACGAACAAGTTATAAAGTTTGGATTAAATATCAATCCAAAAGTTTATAATCTTTCTTTTGAAAATATTACAGAAACACAAAGCGATACTATAGAAACTTTCTTAGATGCACGAATTGCAGATGGTGATTATTTTAACTGGCAAGCACCTGATGAGGCAGCCACATCTAAATATCGTGCTTTAAATAGAAAGAAAACAATACCGTATCCGAATCTTGCAACAATCACAGTTACGTTTAGAGAAGTATTTGAACCCTAATGGCAATACCTGTAGCTGAACTACAAAAACCTAATCCAAGTAATATTGTTGAGCTTTTTCAGCTTGAGTTAAATACAACAATGCACAGTATTTCTCAAACTTATTATTTTCATAATGGAACTAATACGAATGAGAATAGCAATATAATTTTTGATGATAATGAATATACAAGGATGCCTATAGAGGCAGAGGGTTTTGAATACAATGGCAAGCAAACACCAAGACCTACATTAAAAATATCTAATATTTTAGGAACAATAACAACTATATTGTTAACTCTTCCACAGGGGTTAGAGGGTGCAAAAGTTACAAGAATAAGGACTTTATTGAGATATATAGATAATACAAATTTTGCAGGTGGTGTAATATTGTTAGAAAACGGATCTGGTATTTTACAAGAGGATGGTAACTCTATAAATATGGAGTCAGGAATAAATCCATTTGGTACTCCTGATCCTACTGCTACATTTGATGAGCAAGTATTTTTTATTGATCGTAAATCAGCAGAAAACAGAATGGAAGTTGTATTTGAGCTTGCAGCAAGTTCTGATGTTCATGGAGTAAGACTACCAAAACGTCAGGTCTTACCTGATGATTTTCCTGGTATCGGTACATTTTTTTCATAATGTGGCAAGATAAAGCACTAGAACACGCAATAAAAGAAAACCCTAGAGAGTCATGTGGTTTATTGATTATTAAAAAAGGGAAAGAAGTTTATTTTCCCTGTAAAAATTTAGCTGCAAAACCTACAGATCAATTTATTCTAGATGCTGATGATTGGGTTGAGGCAGAAGATCAAGGAGAGGTAGTGGCTGTAATTCATAGTCATCCAGTTACAAGTCCAAATCCTAGTGATGCAGATAGAGTTGCTTGTGAAAGATCAAATTTAAAATGGTGGATAATTCAACCTAATTTAAAACAATGGGGATATTGTGAACCTTGCGGATATAAAGCACCATTAATAGGAAGACAATGGGTATGGGGAGTAAATGATTGTTGGTCATTAGTTCGTGATTTTTATAAAGAAGATTTAGGCATAGAATTAAAAGATTGGGTACGACCAAATGACCCTGATGAATTTATAAAAAATCCTATGTTTAATCAATGTTATGAAGACACAGGTTTTAGAGAATTATTGCCAACAGAAGATTTAAGATATGGAGATTTATTATTAATGTCTATAAGTAGTAGCGGATTAAATCATATTGGTGTTTACTTAGGACAGCAGACAGTTTTACATCATCTGCAAAATAGATTATCAAGTCGTGATCTATTAGATGAATGGCTGCTAAAATGCACAGGTAAAAGGATTCGTTATGCTGCGTAAAATTAAGCTATACGGAGAACTCGCTAAGTTTCTTGGTGAGAAAACTTTAGAAGCAGAAGTAAATAATGCTGCACAGGCAATAAGATTTTTAGTCGTTAATTTTCCTAAGTTAGAAAAACATATGGCTGATAGGTATTACAGAGTATTAGTTGATAAATGGGAACTTGATGAAAAAGAATTACATTATCCAAGCGGAGCAAGTGATATAAAAATAGTACCTGTTGTTGGAGGTGCAGGTGGTAATACAGGACAAATTTTATTGGGTGCTGCATTAATAGGAGTAAGCTTTATGTTTCCGGGTGCTGGTATATTCGGTAAAGCTGGTGCTGAGTTGACAGGTGGAGTAGTTACAGGCACTATGGCAAAAATAGGAACTATAACTTCTGTAATTGGTGCATCTTTAGTTCTTAATGGTATTGCAACTATGCTTGCACCTGTAGAAACAATCCCAGAAGAAAATCAAGATCCAAGAAGATCATTTAATTTTAGTGGCATCCAGAATACAACAAGAGCCGGGGTTGCCGTTCCTGTGATATATGGTCGCACGATGACAGGATCAGTAGTGGTATCAGCTAATATCACAAACGAGCAGGTGGAAGTATGAGTAAGATAATTGGATCTGGCGGTGGCGGTGGAAAAGGCGGTGGCGGTGGCGGTGGTACACCTACCGAGGCAAAAGATAATTTAGATTCAAAAAGCTTTGCAAGAGTTTTAGACCTTATAGGAGAAGGTGAGATAGAAGGACTTGATGATGGTGCTAAGTCTATTTTTCTTAACAACACTCCATTACAAGCTGCTGATGGTACTTTTAATTTTAAAGATGTAACTTTTGAGGCAAGAACAGGTACTTCTAGTCAAACTACAATTCCTATTACAAGAGATGTTGCTACTACTAAATCAACAGGATTTTCTACAGTTCCACAAGCAACACCAAAAGTAATACAAATTACAGATTCCAATGTTGATGCAGTCTCAGTTCAAATAACAGTCCCACAACTACAACAGTTTAGTGAAAAAGGAGATATTTTTGGTACGGAAATACAGTTAGAAATTGCTGTTCAATATAGTGGTGGTTCATATCAAAATGTTGTATCTGGAAATCAAGGAAAGATTACAGGTCGTACTCCTGATGTTTATTTGCGTGATTATTTAATAAATTTAGATGGTGCTTTTCCTGTAAATATAAAAGTAACAAGAATTACGGCAGATAGCTCATCTTCAAAATTAGCAAACGCTTTTCAGTTTAATACTTATGTAGAAATTAAATACGATCAAAGAACATATCCTAATTCAGCACTTGTAGGTTTAAAGGTTGACGCTGAACAATTTAGCAGTATTCCTACAAGAAAATATTTAGTAAAAGGTATAAAAGTAAAAATCCCACACAATGCAACAGTTAGGGCTGATGGTAGTTTGTCTTATTCTGGAACATTTAATGGCACTTTAGGTGCTGCTCAATATACAAACGACCCCGCCTGGTGCTTATACGATCTTTTAACTTCTGACAGATATGGACTAGGTTCTCATTTGCAAGAGTCTGCTTTAGATAAATTTAGCTTTTATCAAGCTTCTGTATATTCTTCTCAACTTATAGATGATGGAACAGGAACAGGTAATACAGAACCAAGGTTTAGTTGTAATGTTGCGATACAAAATCAACAGGAGGCATATAACGTAATTAATCAAATGTGTTCTGTATTTAGATCAATGCCTTTTTGGAGTGCAGGTGCTTTTACGATCACACAAGATTCACCAAAAGATTCAAGCTATTTATTTACTCTTGCAAACGTATTAGAACCTGGTTTTAGTTATTCAAACGTAAGCCAAAAGCAAAGACCTACTGTTGTTATCGCTAAATATTTAGATTTAGAACTTAGAGATATAAATTATGTAGAACAAATTGATAGTGCAAACCAAGCTAGGTACGGCTCAGTTGTTAAAAATATAGACAGTTTCGCTTGCACATCAAGGGGGCAAGCCTCACGATTGGCTAAGTGGATGCTCTACATGAGTAATGTGGAGCGAGAGGTCGTGACATTCAGTTGCGCTATAGATGCTGGAGTTTTAGTAAGACCTGGACAAGTTATAGAAATAGCAGATCCAGTTAAGTCGGGAGAAAGGAGAGGTGGCCGTATCGTAAGTGCAACAACAACAGCTATAACTGTTGATGATATAACAGGTTTAACATATCAAATAGGATCTAGTTTATCTGTATTACTTTCAGATGGTTCTGTAGAAAATAAAACCGTAAGTGGTATAACAGGTAGCGTTATTAATGTTGCACAAGCTTTTACCTCTGCACCACAAGCTAATAGTGTCTGGGTTTATCAGACAAGTAATATTCTTACTAGCACTTGGAGAGTTTTATCAATAGCAGAAAAAGATAGAGCTTTTTATACAGTTACAGCAAGTGAGTATAACTCAGGTAAATATAATCATATTGAAAGTGGCATAGCTCTTACTACAAGAGATATTACTGATCTAGATATAGCACCATCAGCACCTTCTGGTGTAACAGCAGAAGAAGTTATTTATGAGGACACAGGAATAGCTAGGGTAAAGATTATTGTTAGTTGGACTACTTCTACTGATAACGCATACGTTAGATGGAGATATGAGCAAGGAAATTACACATCAAGAACAGTAGAAGGTGCAAAAAGTTATGAAATACCAGATACTATTGAGGGTGACTATACGATTGAAGTTTATAGTGTTAGCTCTTCTGGTCTAAGATCTACACTTCCTAACTCTTTAAATCCTTTTGTAGCTGTGGGTAAAACAGCATTACCTGCGAATGTAAGCGGTGTTAGTTTGTTGCCTATAGATGAATCTAGTGCAATTTTAAGTTGGAATCGTGCTACAGAACTTGACGTTTTATTAGGAGGTAAGACCCTCATCAGACATTCTTCTTTAACATCAGCAGCACAATGGAAAGACTCACAGGAAATTGTTGTCGCAGCAGCAGGTAGTCAGACACAAAAAATAGTTCCGTTACTTGCAGGTACTTACTTAATTAAATTTGAAGACGATGGCGGTAGAGAAAGCCCTGCACCTGGTTCTAGTGATAGTGATTGGAATAATACAAGAGTAACAACTAATCTGCCTGCTCCATCAGAAAGACTTGTTGTAGGAACTGTTGATGAACACACTCCAAACTTTACAGGTTCTAAAACTAATACTGTTTACGATTCAACCTTAGATGCTTTGAAACTAACAGTTACTAGCAATGCAACTTCATCATCAGGAGAATATATATTTGCAAACTCTATTGATTTGACACAACCTTATGATGTTAATTTAAGAAAAACTTTAAAAGCAAGTAATTTCATACTAAATAGTTTGTGGGATTCAAGAACTGACTTGATTGATAGTTGGGGATATATTGATGCTGTTGGAGGTCTAACTGAAGCTACAAAATGTAATGCTGCTGTTTATGTACGATCCACAAACGATAACCCCTCTGGATCTCCTACTTGGAGTGCATATAAAGAATTTAGTAACGTATTAATTACAGGTAGAGCTTTTCAATTTAAAGCAATATTAACAAGTAATGACACAAACCAGAATATAGCGATTACTGAGTTAGGAGCTACACTAGAATTACAAGGAAGAACAGAATCTATCTCGACTCCAGTAACAACTGGATCGTCACAATATACTGTATCTTTTGCAAATCCATTTAAACAAACCCCAACTGTAGTAGTGACTCCAACAAATCAACAATCTGGAGATTTCCACGAACTTGCTAATATAAGTAGGACAGGATTTCAAGTTACATTTAAAAATGGAAGCTCAGCAGTCCCAAGATCATTTGTATGGGCTGCATCAGGTTTTGGAAAGGAGGTTACATAAATGAGTAATGGACATGATTATGATATAGCTAATGCTGTAGGAGCAACTTTTAGGTCAGATTTGAATACTTGTCTTGGTGATATTCAATCGTTAAATAGTGGTTCTTCTGATCCTTCTACAACTGTTGCCTACAAAATATGGGCAGATACAGCTAATAATTTATTAAAAATAAGAAATAGCTCAAATAATGGTTGGCTAACACTTGGAGATTTAACTGATGCTAATAATCTAGGACTTGCAACTAAAGCATCACCTACTTTTACAGGCACAGTAACTTCTAGTGGTGATCTTGTTTTATCAGGTACAGGTTCTTTACAATTACCAACAGGTACTACTGCACAAAGACCAACCCCTGCTACAGGAGATATAAGATTTAATACCACCCTTACACAATTTGAAGGTTATAACGGATCTGCATGGGGTGAAATTGCAAATGGAGTGCCAGTAGGGTCAGTATTTACATTCGCTACTACTACTCCACCCTCAGGATATTTAGAATGTAATGGTGCTGCTGTTAGTAGATCAACATATGCAAGTTTATTTAGTGCAATATCAACAACATGGGGAGTAGGAGATGGCTCTTCTACATTTAACTTGCCTGATCTAAGGGGACAATTTGTAAGAGGTTGGGATAATAGTGCAGGTGTAGATAGTGGTAGATCATTTGCTTCAAGTCAAACAGATCAAAACAAGCAACACACTCACTCAGTAACAGATCCAGGTCACGTTCATACAACTACTGTAGATAACTCATCATTGTTTCCAGCAAACGGTGGAGTAACAATATCTTTTGGTGGTGCTGGTAGTTATCCAGCAACTACTTTTACCATGAGTTCAGCTACCACAGGAATATCTCTTGCAAATCAAGGTGGAACTGAAGTTCGTGTTAAAAATTATGCTCTAATGTATGTAATTAAATTCTAATCATGACAAACAAAAAAATATCAGAATTAACAGCATTAACAGCACCAGCAAGTACTGATGTATTGCCAATAGTTGATGTAAGTGGTGGTGGTACTGGTTCAAACAATAAAATCACATATGCTAATTTACTAAGCAAAGCACCTGATGGATCTGCTTCTGCTCCGTCATTTAGTTTCAATTCAGATACAAACTCTGGAATAAGCGGTGGATCAGATACTTTAACTTTTAGTACTGCTGGAGTTGGAAGGTTAACAATCAGTTCTGCTGGTGTTGTCACAATACCTGGTGATTTAACTGTTAGCGGTACGACAACCACCATAAATACCACCAATCTCGATGTCGAGGACAAAAATATTACTCTTGGCAAAGTATCGACACCATCTGATACAACCGCCAATGAGGGAGGTTTAACTCTAAAAGGTGCAAGCGATAAAACATTTAATTGGTTAAATGCTACTGATTCATGGACAAGTAGTGAACATATTTCTGTTTCTGGTCAAAAAGAATTTAGATATTTAGATTCTGACTCATCACATTATGTAGGCTTTAAATCCGCAGCTTCAGTTACATCAAATGTAGTTTGGACTTTACCTTCTGCTGACTCTTCAGTTAGTGGATATGTCTTATCAAGTAATGCTTCTGGAGTTCTTAGTTGGGTTGCTCCAGGTCAAAATGCAGATCCTAATTTTACAGGTACATTAACTCTTACTGATGATGGTAATATTAGAGGATTTGCTTCTACCCATGCTACATATACTGGATCTGTAAAAACATTTACTGTTACTGTTGCAAGTAAAACAGCAGCCCATAGATATAACGGAAGTGGATCAAGTAACGGCTATAAGATTGATGGTAAAGAAGCTCCATTTCTAAGTCTTACACCAGGTCGTACCTATAAGTTTGACCAATCAGATAATACTAATAGTGGTCATCCTTTACGTTTTTATCTTGAGGCAAATAAAACTACAGCATACACAACTAACGTAACAACAAGCGGGACTCCTGGCTCTAGTGGTGCATATACACAAATCGTTGTAGGCGATACAACACCAATGGTAATCCATTATCAATGCTCAAGTCATTCTTTGATGGGTAATGGAGTAGGAACAAACTCTGCAACAGCTACAGGAACTCTGTTATCTAGCTTAAGTGTTAGTGGAAATATGGATGTTACTGGCACATTTACTGTTAGTGACAATATCTTGATGACAGGTACAGGAGCTATTGATGTTGCATCTGGCACAACCGCACAAAGACCTGGCTCTCCCTCCGCAGGTATGTTCAGATTTAATAGTCAGACATCAGAATTTGAAGGATATGATGGAAGTGCTTGGGGTGAGATTGGTGGTGCAGCAGCTACAGGAACAGCAGATTTATTAGACATTGCCTCATCTTCTGGAACGGGTGGAGGTTCAGCTACATTTAACGGTTCTGCTTATAGATTTAAGTTAGTCACCAAAGGAACAAGTACAGCAGTAACACCAAGTAATGCAGAAATCTTACGAGTCTCAATAAATGGTGTGATGCAACAACCTAATGATGGGTCTGGTCAAGGAGATATGACAGATGGATATGTTGTTAGTGGTACAGATATTATCTTTGATGCTGCTCCTCCTAGTGGTGCTACATATTTCATCATTAATATGGGAGCTACGATTGCGATTGGAACTCCAGGAGACAACACAGTAACAAGTGCAAAAATAGTTGACGGAACTATTGTTGGAACGGATCTAGCTACTAATATTGACCTTGCTGACAACCAAAAGATTAGATTTGGAACAGGGAATGATCTTGAGGTTTACCATGATGGAACAAATAGTTACATCAAAGATACTGGCACAGGAAATTTACGCATATGGAGTGATGATTTAAGAATACAAGATACATCTGGTAATTCTGGTATTCAGATGGTTCAAGGAGGAGCAGTTAATCTTTACTATAGTGGCAACAAAAAAGCAGAGACAGTATCAGGTGGATTTACAATCACAGGAACTTGCACAGCAACAGCTTATGCAGGGGATGGATCGGGTCTTACAGGAGTTTCGTCACAAGTTGCTGATGGTTGTATTACAGAAAACTCGCTAACAATTTCAAATAATTATACTATGACCACAAATAAGTCAGGAGTTAGTGCAGGGGATATAATAATTGCAAGTGGGGTAACAGTTACCATTCCGTCTGGTTCACGTTATGTTATTGTCTAGGAGGTAAATTATGCCAATAGTATTAAACGGATCAGGAACAGTAACAGGAATAAGCGTAGGTGGATTGCCTGATGGAATAGTAGATGGAGATACTCTTGCTAGTGGTGTTGGAGGTAAAATTCTTCAAGTGGTTACTGCATCAACTTCTACCCAATCAAGTACACAAAGCACTTCATATTCAGATAACGGAGTAAGTTTAGCTATTACACCATCTGCAACAAGTAGTAAAGTTT
>VTLG01007265.1_pt1 | contig 14296 bp, 13 predicted proteins | sample 4694571 | NCBI WGS metagenome assembly VTLG01 (sample SAMN12604809, study PRJNA352737) | marine metagenome | biome: ENVO:00000447; feature: ENVO:00000209|ENVO:00000569|ENVO:01000036; material: ENVO:00002151; isolation source: viral sequences binned using virsorter ...
ACATGAACTTTCTGTCATCTCTAACTTCACCAGTGTTAGCATCATATACTAACTTGTTACGATAACGCATCATAACATCACGAAGATATTGTTCTGCTTTTACCTTTGGAAGATTACCAACATCAATATAGAATATTCTTCTTTCTGGTGCTCTTGATAGTCTATAAATTACAAGACTATCCTCAATCATTCTTAATTGATTAAGTGCCTTAATTGCTTTATGGAGATAAGATAAACAAGTTCCCTTATTTCTATCAAATAAACCAGAAGTTACATAGGTAATTGAATCTTTAGCAATTTTGATTGAACCTTTGGAATTAGAACCACCACCTAACATTCCTGTTGGATAATTTGGTTTTGGAGTATAGATATAATATTCTTCAATTTCAGGGTAAATGCCCTTATCAGTTCCTTTAAAAGCATTTGAAAGATCTACTCCACCTAACTGTTTGTTCTTATCTTTCTTTTCTTGACGAACAAACTTCATCTTCATTGGATCAATATATCTGATCTCTTGAATTCCATCTTGTGGTTTTTTAGTATCAATAACCTTTAAATAATATAATCTTCCATCTACATACCAATTTCTAAACATCTCATGGGACTTCTTATCAAAGTCCAACATTTCTTTAATTCCTTTAAATTCTCTTCTGATAGAATCCTTTACTTTATCACTAGCATTTACATTAGATAATTCTATTTCTACTGGTGAATCATACAAATCACTTACAATTGCTTCATTAACAACATCTTCAATAGCACCATCCGCTTCTGGATGAAGTGACATTTCCCGATATCTTTTTATTAAATCATACTCTGTTTTATATACACCTTCAATATCTACATATTGACCATAGAAACCAGATTGAATATAATAATCATTCCCGTCCTCATTTGAAGGAGGAACGGGAGAAACTATAGAAGGAGATTTACTTTGACTATCATCAATAGAGAATCCAAAAAGTTTTGCCATTGTATAATTTTGCCTACTTTTCTATTATAGCACTATTTAGCTTATTTTAGTTGATGTCTTCTCCACCTGCATTAGCACCAACACCTCTAAGTGCTTCCCACCATTGAACTTGGAATTCTACAGTGAATTCTTCAATAGCATCAACAGTCTCATAAGAAAGATCTATTTGACTAATATTGGTTGGAAATACATCGTGGAACTTGTAAGTTCTAAGTGTAGAACCATCACGATCTAATTGATGAACATATGCATCTGGTTGATAAACTGCTGGATTTTGCTCTCCAGTAGCATCAGACATTTTGTTAATAAGATTCATCCACTTCTCAAACGCTGAACGAATTGAGAAATCTACATCGTTAAGGACTGTAACTGTCCATGTATCAAAGGTTCTATCACCTGCAATCTTAAGAATCCTACCTCTAAAATTAACATCAATTGGTGTGATGTTTGATGCAGGAAGAGCAGCTGCTTTTATTAAAAACCTTGTTTTTTCTTTTACATCATTATCTATTTGAGTATCATTTGGAAAAGCAATTTCTACTTCAAATAGATTCGGTCTAGTTCCACCGCCAGCAAGTTTGCTTTTGAACCCAGTGATTGTTCTTAATGGTGGTTTGTTAAATTGGGTTGCCATAGTTCTTTATACCTTTAGTTAAACTGTACCTATAACTTCTTCAAATGAAATGCCAGTTCTAGTGGCGACAAATGTAAGACCAATGAAGTTAATTGACCTTGCAGGTTTAACGAAGATGTCTGCTATAAATTCGTTATTATCTATAACAGCAGCAGTGTTATTTGTTTCATCACAAATAACTCTGAAATCTTGAATACCTCTCTTTGCTTGAACATCCCTTAGGAATGGTTCAACAATATTTACAAAGTTAGTCCTTGTAATTTCATCATTAAATTCAAAGAGTTGATCTTTAGCAGCATTTGAGATTGCATTTTCAATATAGATAAACAATCTACGAACATTAATACGATCAAATGCAGATGCCTTACCAAATCCAGTCTTATCACCAAATAAAACAATTCCTGCTCCTGGTGAGAAGATTACTGGATTAATTCTATTTGTATAGAGTTTGTCTCTTTGTGCTTGAGATGGATTGTATGCAAGTTTTACAGCATTTAGTATTGCACCTCTTGCTGTTCCTGCTGGTGAGAACCAAGGGAAATTATTAATATCATTTCTAGCACATGTTCCAGCAATATCACCATTTAATGGAATATATCTGAATGTGTTTCCAAATCTATCAAACATATACTTGTATCCACTATCGAATACTGCATATGTTGAAGATGTAATTGGAGCATAATATTCAATAACCTTATCTGTAGTATCTACAGCAGAATTTAAACTAGCAGTTGTTGTTCCAGCATTAGTAATAAATGTTGACTTATTAGGTGAAATAAATGCAACTGCATCTTTTCTAATTTCAGCAACAGAGATTAACTTGTTTGCAAGTGATTGTGCCGTTAATGTTGGATGTGATCCAGAACCCATGAGTAAGAAATCAATATCATACTCTTCAGTATTTTCAAATAAAGCATATCCATTAGATAGATTACCTAATGTTGCTGTTAAAGCACCTGCAGTAGTGATGCCAGTTTTTCCACCATAATTTTTACCACCAGATAAGCTATATCCTATATTACCATTTGCACCAAATTTAATATCCTGAGCATTTTGATCCCAATCCTTATCGGTTTCTGGAACAAATCCATTTCCAGTGCTCTTAAATGATGTAACTACATCTCCACTAGGACCACTTAATCCAAAAATATTAGTTGAATTGTTTAGGATGAATTTTCTCCAATAAGAAGATGTTCCAGCAGAGAACTCAGCATCTTTTGCTTTTGAAAGATTTAAATTCTTTTCAAGAATTGTTCCTGCATTTCCAGTTATGTCTCCATCATCATCAATTACAACAACATGAACCTCATCAAATCTTGAGTTTCTTGCTGCTGCATATGCAGAAGTTCCTGGTCTTTCTGCTATTTGATTCCAACTAATTGGATCTCCATTTGTAGTTGTGATTGTTTGAGAATCAAACCAATCTGCTGTTGATGTTATTGCAGTTGTTCCAAATGAAGTTGCAGTGCTTGATGTATGAATAGCAACATTTCCAGTTGTGCTGAATTTATATACACCCGAAGCTTCATAATCTACGAATGATTCTGTTCCACCATTAGCTGTATGTGAAATAAATTTAACTCCAATAGTTCCTGTTCCTATTTCAGTAATAATACCCTTATAAAAACCATCAAGAACTGAGGTTGATCCAGCACCAGGATCACCAGTATTTGCTGGAACTGCTTGAGTAATTCCCATTCCAACTGCTAATGCAGAAGATGTGAATGTAGTTGCTCCAAAATCAAATGTTGTTGTTACATCTACAGATGATAAAGATGCAGCCGATATAGTAATTACACCAGCACCAATATCAGAAACTGTTGTTCCAGGAGTAATAACACCTGCAACATCACAAACAACTTCTTGACCTACAGCAATTGATGTTGTGACGATTCCAATAGTAGAAGCAGAACCTGTTATTGTTGCACTCCTATTTGAAACAACTGGAGTAAAGGCAGAAACACCAGAAGTGTTTATACCTAATGTTTGATCTGCTAATCCATCTATAATTGCAACTTTCAACCCATTTGCCCATGTTCCAGGATTTCTGGATGCAACTACTGTTCCTGATAAAATATTTTCATCATATCCTTTATTAATATAATCATCTACACTATTAATTGATACATCACCACCATCATCGGTAGCATTTTTCATATCATTATCTGCTGCCCTAACAACACTCATCTGACCACCATAGGCCAAATATGATGCTGCTACCATCCAATATTCTACTTGATCATCCGTATTATGCGGTTTACCAAAATTATCTATTAAATCTTGCTCACTTTCAATTATTATAGGTAAGTTGACAGGTCCTTTCTCAAAAGGTGCTACTAAAGCAGCATTTTTATCAGTGGCAGAATCGACCCTACCAATAGTTAAATCAACCTCTCTAACTACAATACCTGGAGATGCTAAATTTACGGGCATCTTTTACTCTCCGAATCTCGAAATCTTCTGAAATTATTTATTAAAATGTCCTTTTTCAATGGGGAAACAATGCATGAACATTACCAATCAGGATATTGCCAATCTACAAATGGTGCTCTTTTCTTTCTATTCTCCACTATTCTTTTAATTGTACATACTTTACACTCATATGAATATGAAGATGCTGTAGCACTATTCTTACGTGTTCTATAAAAACCTTCAATTAAATTTTTTTCTTTTCCACATACCCGACACTTTCTATCATTGAGCAATAAATGCCCAAGTTTTAGTTGATCGTCAAATTCCATTATAATACTTGCACTACCCCATAACAATCAGGTATCTCATGCATTAACTTACTTTCTATACCTTGTTTTAATGTAATAGCACTCATAGCACATGTAGAACATGCACCACCTAATCTTACCTTAACAAAGTTTGTTTCTTCTTCTATCTCTACAAACTCTAACCACCCTCCATCTGCTTCAATATAGGGTATAAGTTCTTCAAGAACTTTGATTACGTTTTCTTCAGTCAGTTCCATTTCCCAAATAATCGATAAGTAAATAAATCCATGTAGCAAACAATATCATTATAATAAGTATTCTAAGATTTTCCCAGTTAACTACAATCATCGATAATCCCACATATAAGAACGATCACCATATTCATCAGTACTCCATCTATCACCATCTACATCAACAAAACTATCTATATCTTCAAATCCATCAGCAATAAATCCAAATGGTGCCATATCTTGTTCTATCTCATTCTTTCTTTCATCATAAAGTCTTTTACGGATATCATTATCCGTCATCTCTTTAAAATAATCTTGTGCAACTACCCATGCAAATAATACAAGACACATTGCTAAGTCATCATTACAACCTTCCTCTGCTTCAAATGAATTGTGTTTTTGTGCAAAGGTTGTTAATTCTGAAATAATATCATAATCCCATAAAACTATCTTATCATCTTCAAGCATAGTCTTCAAATTAGAACAACCTAATTTTTTAACTGCTGCTGTTGTTCTTACACCTAATTGAGATTTCTTACCAGAAAATCCTTGTCCAACTATCTGTCCATTCCTTCCTCGCATAGAAGCCATTAATATATTCTCATACTCCAAATCAAATTGAAGAATACTTGCTACCTGATCTCCTATATCATTTACTTCTATCAATAAAAATGCTTCATTATATCCTTTTGCAACATCAAATATAATATTTGGAAATAGCATAGGTTTAATTTCATTATTCCTATACTTTCCAACTACCTTATATGGAAACTCGGTTATATCAAAAACAAGAAAAGCAGAGTAATCATTACCCAATCCTCTTGCAACATCAACTGTTATTAAATAATTATGATCTTTTTCTGGTTTTTTGTAAATATCAAGTCCTGCATTTCTTGTTAGAGGTTCTTGATATACAAGATTTTTAAGTTTAGTTGCAGCAATTAAAGTGTTAACAGATCCTAAGAACTCACATTCAAACTCAATTTTAAATTGTTGCTCCGATGTATTTGCAATAGTTTGCTCTTTCCATACTGCATCTCTACCAGGAACTTCAGACCAATGAACATCAGTAGGAACATACTCACTCTTACCCTTTTCACTATCGTGCCACATGCGATAAAAATGATTCATACCCCTTGGGGTTGAAACAATAATTACTTTAGTACTTTGTCCAGACGTGATAGTAGGATAAACAGAGGCAAAGAAGTCGTCAGCAATGTGATTCGGGATGAAAGCGAACTCGTCAAGAAAGATGACATTATAGGATCCACCTCGGACAGCAGATGAAGAAGTAGAGTTTGCCGAAATTTTTGATCCATTCTCTAACTCTAAAGAACCTTTATTCCATGATATTATACCTTGTTGCATCCAGTTAGGCAAATTTTCATATGCAAGTTGCAATCTGCCAAGTAGATCTCTAGCCGTGGACGCTTTGTTCGCCAAAACAGCAATGTTGACATTATCATTAAAAACTGCATAATGTAATAAGTATGATATACAAGTTGTAGATTTACCTGTCTGACGAGGCATCTTACAGATATTAAATCTATTTTCGTGGAACCTTCTAATTAATTTCTCTTGGAAATCGTACATGTTAAAAGGAACTAATCCCTCATCAAGAGAGACTATTTTTATATATTTTCTAGTAAAATATATGGGATCATCTTTACACTTCAAAAACTCAAGAATATTATCTTGAGAAAATTCTATAGGAGTATTTGCTTTTTTTAGATTGGGATTACCAAGGTATACATTATCACTCATAACCAATCAACATTTCCACTTTCTAAGTGCTTTATTAATTCTTGAATCTGGATCGTTAGCAGTTTTAGAACTGGTAAGTTTCTTTTTCATACCACCCATTCTAGCACAGAATGATTTCTTTCTAGAACCACCTTCTGGTTGTGGTGCTTTTAAATCAGAACCAGGATTTTCACGTTCGTAAGACTTCCTACCCTTCTCATTTAATCCACCTTCTTTATTTTTTCCTGCTTTCTTAGTCCAAGCAGCACCTTCTTGCACATAATCAAAATCATCTCTCCAAGAGTAATAATCTTCCTTTACAGGAGTTTCTTTGTATCGTTTTACTTTTACTTTATCAAATTCTTTATCTGCATTATTATCAACATCTGATGTTGCTTTAACAAGTTCTTTACCTATTCTATTACCTGCTTTCTTTCCAAGATAAGCAGCAGCTTTTCCTGCAAATTTTGCACCTTTAACAGCTGCTTTTCCAGCAAGAGCAGCACCCCCTAAAGCGACTTTGGCAGCACCACCAGCAACTGCACCCACTCCTTCTGATACACCTTTTGTCTTTACATCACGCTTTGCCTTATTCTCTGCTCTTCTTTGATCAATCATCTTACCCCTTTCACCACTGGCATCAAATATAGCAGGTTCTCCTTCTTTACCAAACCTTCTTTTATTTCTTACTGATGCCTTACCATAATCAGAACGTCCTTGTTCTTCTTTTGCTTCTTTATTAAGAACATATGCCTGATAAGTAGGAGATTTCTTCTCTACCTTTTTGCCAGAACGTCTTGCTGCTTTATTTCCAGCACCTCTATCAGAATCTTCCCAGTCACCAGAGATCTTCTTCCCTCTTAAATCTGTATATGATTTGTAACCTTTACCACCCAGTCTTTCATCAAGTTCTACTTCTTCTTTCCTATGTGCTTGAGACGCAAATTTATCAGTGATTCTCCTCAATCTTGATACATCCTGTGATAATTTATCAGGTTGTTTACCAGATCTTAATGGTCCTGTCTTTGCACCTCTTCTCATCTTATGCTCTCTTGTTCTCAGTTCTTGTGCTTTATCAGGAAGTCTAGAACCCCTATCACCCCTTCTCCTATTTTGATCCTCATTTCTTCTTCTCTGAACTGTTTCAGGATCTTTACCAACATCCCCCTTGGGTGTTTCATCAAGTTGTTCTTCACCAACAAGAACGCAGTTCTGATCGGTTCCTTTCCAAACACCATTTGATACCATAGGTTTCATATTAGAAGGTCCAATAATGTCAACTACTCTAGCAAAAACTGTTCCATCAGAATTTTCAATATCCATAGATTCCTTTTGTGTTTCTTTTTCAATTTCTTTTCTGACTTCTTTTTTTATGTCTTCTCTTTCTCTCTGCTTTTGTTTAGCAGCAGATTCTTTTTGCTTTTCAGCAGCATCAGCATCCCTTTGCTTTTCTACAGCAGCAGAAGCAGACATATTAGACTGTCTAAATTTCTTAACCTTCTCAACTTGCTTTTGGCGAAGTTGTTGTCTTCTTTGAGCTAAATCCACGTTTTTAGTCTTTATTACTATTATTTAGGAATTGTTGTTTAATCATCTTTGATAAGTCACTAGTAGAACCTACAAACACTGCATTATTAGTTACATTATTTGTAGTTTTTACTTTATCTTCATCAACTTCTTTAACCTTCTTTTGCAATTCCATTAACTTATCAGTTGTATCAGCAACAGACTTTATAATCTGTCCTGCAACTTCATATGCTCTTGGACTTGCACTTTCACCTGCTAATTCCATAATACCATTAAGAGACTCTTGACCCTTCTCAATCAAAGAATATAAGTTAGCACGAGTATACTCATAATCTTTTTCAATATCATCTGTAATATTCTTTGTACTATCTTTCCGTGTAATACATCCATTTTCTGGTGTATTACTTACCTCAATAGCACTAGTAGTGTTTAGTGCTTCATTAATAGGATCATAACTAGACATGCTATTCACTATACGTCAGTTTGTTTAGTTGGACTAAATGAAAATCCATCATCAAAAAATTCATTAAATTCATTAAATCCAAAGTCATCACCAGCTTCTACCTGAGCATCATCTGCTGTTGTTAATAGATTTATAATTGAACCTGAAACATGTTCAGTAGCAATTGAACTATCAAATCCTCTCTTAACAACTATAGTAATTGAATCTACTACTTCTGTTATCTTCATTATCTCACTACCAACAACTATTCTACTATTAACTGCTAATGAAGTAGAATCAGTAACTGTAATTCTAGTTTCTGACGTTGTTAGATCCTCATTTGTAGTGGTTGTTTGATCATTATTATAATCTTTAAGTGCTTTAGGACTAGCGGTATAACGCATTTGTCTCCTTGCAGATGGTGCGGTATCGGAGGCATAATCGACTTGAACTTTTTTGATTATTCCATCACTAGTATCAGCAACAGGACCAAATAAGTATGTTTTTGCAGTAAATTGTAAAGTGTATATTAATGCAGTTCTTGTAGTAAAATCTCCTTCATATTCATCTCTAAAAGAAATATTATCTAAAACAATTGGTATATCTCTTTTCTCTCCGATAGACTTAATTAAATTAACTGTGATATTAAATGATGGTTGAAAATATGGAAGTATCTGTTCAATAATTTGAAGTGCATCATCATTTAATTTTGAAAATATACTTAACTCAAATCCAATATTATATGGAACAGGCATAAAAACTTTTTTCAAGTTTGTTCCATCTGATGCCTTAAATGTTTGTGTTATACCAGATTTTCTTGTTGGATCATATTGAACAGAAGTCATTTCAAATGACATTCTTGGTAAAGTTATAGCAACTGCTTTTGTTAAATTTGCTTGCTCTCTAATCTTTGCAAAGAATTTTTGTTGTGGACCATATGCTAACCCAACTTTAGTCTCATCTAAAGTACTATCATCAATACCTTCATGTTTAATAAAAATATTATTGAATAATGTACCAAAACCAATTATAGTTTTACGAATAATTTCGTGGTAATAATAAGTGCCTAACATCAATAATCTCCAAATGGGTTGCCTTCTGTAAAGTCAAGTAAGTTATCTGCTTCAGTTTCTATATCACTATTTGCATCAAATGGATCCTCAAAACTATCAGTATCGTAACTATCTACAATGTATCTAGCAGAAGATATAGAACCAACTAAAACTTCACCTGCACGGAATGCTCCACTATTTAGAGATACTCTAAGTTCAACTGGTGGATTATCTGGACTAATATCAGTTCTCTTCTTGAAGTCCTTAACTCTTGCAACAACACCAGAAGTCTGACCATGAACAGTTTCATTAAATATAAATGTTCCAATTCCAGTTGTAGTTATACCAGCAAAAGTAACTGTTGGAGCAACTGTGTATCCAGCACCAGCATTTGAGAACCGAACTGCTGTAATAGCACCATCAGTAATAACTGTTTGAGCACTAGCAGTTGTTCCACCAACACCAGTAGCACCAGTAAATGTAATAGTTGGTTCTGTAGCGTAACCAACTCCAGGTTCTGATATTGTTACGGCACTAAGTCCATTATCAACAACACCAACAGTAACTGCAGCACCTACTCCACCACCACCAGTTAACAGAACTAAAGGTGGACTTTCACTATTATATCCAGCACCAGGATTGATTAATAAAATTTCTTTTATTGATTTTACACCAGCCTTTGAAGTAGTAATAGCAACTGCAGTAGCTTGAGTTCCTGATGGTGGAGGTGATATTTGAACCGTTGGTGCAGATACATATCCAGATCCATCATCTATTAAATCTATAAATCCAATCATACCAGAAACACCAACAGATGCAGTTCCAGATGCAGTTGTAGCAGATCCTACTAAATTTACAGTAGTAATATATCCTTCATCTTCAACTGTATTATCTACCTCTTCAATAGTAGTATCAATAAGTTCATTCTCATATTCATATAATTCACAATTTAATTCATAAACATAATTTTTATTTAATTGGTAGAATGGTTTTTCAGATTCCACTCTTTTAATTTCAAATAATCTTTCTCCTAATGGAAAATATACTAAATCTCCTTCTTTAGGTCTTGTAATTAAATCTTCAAACGTATACTCTGTAATAGAACCTTCTTTAATACCAGAACTCATACCTTCTAAGAATGGTGCTATAAATTCTTCAAATCTTTCTTTTGAAATAGTAAGACTAACTTCATTTGTTAATCTTAAACCAAATTTAGTCATTAAATCACTATTAGGATTATATCCCTCATAATTATTTAAATATGCTTCTATAATAAAAGAATCATCAAATTTAGACGACTGAACTTCTTTAATAATATTATCAGTTTTAAAAACTTTTCTGGGAAGATAATATACTTCTATACCATAAATGGTTAATTGCTCATTAATCAAATCCTGCATCAAAAACTGTTCGTTTTTGGATCCTTGTAGAAAATAGGAGTTTAAAGCCATTTTATATTAACCTATCATATCAAGAGGTGGAACTTCATATTCCAAAGTCATTCTTCGTTTAATATCTTCTAATTCTCTTTCAGCATCCTCATAATATTGTCTACCATTTAATTCAACACCACCAGGCAATTTAGTTCCAGTAAATTTCATCATATTTAATCCCCATTGTCTTTTAATTAATACTGTTAAATATTTTTTTAAAAAACTATCGTTATATACACCAGAAAAAGAAGCAGGATCTAATGCTCTGTAACATTCAAGAACCAAATAATTATCTGCTTTCTCAGAACCCCAATCAATATCTAGATATAATCTATCCTGTCTCTTATTAAATCGTATTTGTTTATCAGTTGTTAGAAGAAAATCTATATCTTCTAGATAAGATTTTGTCATTGAATATTGCATTAATTCAACAGAATTAAAATAATATAGATCATTTAAAAATAATTGATACTTAATACTAAACATTCCACCAGAAATAGAACTAGTATCAAATTTAAATATTTTTTCTACACCTATAACAGAATCTGGAACTTGGATAAAATTAGAAGTTTCCTCCCAATTAGAAGTAATAGTTCCTAAACCACTTACATTAGTAGAAGTTGCAGTAGTAGTTACAATACCAACTGTATTATCACTATCTGTTTTATTATTTGCAGTTCCTCTATCAATATCATCCTGAGTAATTTTATATTTAAGATACATCTTTTCAACACCATCAAAGTGCCTTTCATTGAAAAGTTGTATAGCATCATCAACTAGATCATCTATTTGTTCATCATCAACATTAATTTCTAATACTGGTGCTCCTAATTGCCTTAAGCAATAATCAATTAAACCTTGTCTAGTACTTGGTTTTGCCATCAGAACGATCCTCCGTCAATTTCATCTATAGAAAGACTAGTAGCACTTAAAATACCCGTTATTTTAGCACCATAAGTGGTAGTAGTAATTTTCTCATTACCATTATGAAATAATATTACCTCATTATTAACATTAGCTTCAAGATACCTCTCACTATCATCTGCCCTTTTGAGTAGTATTTTATCACCACGAATTCTGAGATCACCACCACTATTTTTCATGTAGGTGTGAGCACCTCCATGCCATATCTCAAAATCAGTATTACTACCAAATTCTAATCGAGTATTATCATATAAAATAAAATCATTTGAAGAAAAATCCCATAACATTCCTGATGTGTTACCATTAAATTTAACATCACTATTAAAGGTAGCAATACCAGTTATATTAAGACTATCAAATGTATTAGATCCAGATTCAATGGCGGCCTCAATAGTTGCTGTTGTTGTAGCATCTAAGGATGTAATATTTTTAAGTGTGAATGTTGAACTTAAAACTTCTGTTACACCTATAGAAACAGAACCTGCAGTGGCAACTCCACTTATATTAAGACTAGTACCACTGACGTTATCTAATACTAAATCATCTTGAAGATATAAATCACCACCAACATATAAATCACCAACAGTGGTTGTTATTCCTGTTAATGTTGTTAGTCCAGTAACACTAAGATTATTATTTACTTTTAAATCTCTAAAAATATCTACAGAAGAATTAGCATCAATATTTCCAGAGAATGTTGCTATACCAGCAGCAACTAAACCTGTTCCTAAAGTTAAATTTTTAGATATTCCAACTCCACCAGCTACAGTCAATGCTCCAGTAGTAGCGGTAGATGATTGAGTTGTATTTGAAATTGATGAAATTCCAGTTTGTATTAATGTAGCAGATTGAACTTTATCACTTAATACAAATTTTTTAGAACTTGCATCCCATACTAAAACTAACCCATTTTCACCTTCTCTAGAAGTATCAACATCATTCATATTAACTAATTTTGTCGGAGGTGCCGACGCATTAGATAATACTCGTATTACATTTTGTGAGCCAATTCTATCGTTTATACTTGGCATTACCTTGTTACCCCGCCTCTAACTAACGCTGAACCTTCTATAGCTTTATATTCTTTGCCAGTAGAAGTTATTATTTTTACATCATAAACGTATCTTCCAGGTTTCATATTAACAGTTATAGTAGATCCTAATGAAACTGTAATAATACCAGTATCAGGATCTGATACTGTGGTAGCAAATGCTACTTTACTGGTACTACTAGAGGACTTTCTTATTTGACCTTCAGTATTAGATCCAGTTAAATCTAAAAACGCATTAGTTCTAGTATCCTCTAATTGAAAGGACGTATCAAAGTCAAAACCTTGTTCAATCACTATATTGGATACATATACTGCCATTATTAATCAATATGATTTTAAATATTTATATTACTACCATTTCATCATTTATTTAACACTTCTCTTAAAAGTGTTTTTATTTCATCAATATCAGATCGTAATCTTTTAAGTTCTAATTCTTCGTGCTTCTTTTTATTCCTCATTGCAATATATTGTGAATAACCTTGAGAATCGTTATTCACAATAGCACCAGAGTTTTCATCTCGATAGAGATGTTTATGTCCTTGGACGGGTATCATTATGCTAAAGCAATCGCTCTTAGATCTTTAAATCTTGGAGGACGTGCTTCATTAGTTCCACTAATTACTATCTTAATTTGGAAACCTACAAATTCATCTAAGTTATCGATTGTAAATTCATATTCTCTAAATTCGTTTTCTACACTTGCAGGAACGAACGTATCAGGTCTTCCACTATTCAATTTTGGATCAACAATTATCTTATCAATACCAACATCCTGTAAATTATCATATCCAGGGAATAATTCATATGATTGTTCTACTTCACTTGAATCGGTTTTAAATAACCTATACAATACTCTAAAGTCTGCTGTAGAATCTCTATATGCAGCCACCAATACTTTTAATGATGTAGATGCTTGTTTTAAATCAACTTTTTGTGAAATATAACATGCTGCATGAGGATCTCCAGATATTCTATTGACTCTAGAATCAGTAGCATAATCAGATACTGGATTGTTTAATCTATTTCTTATGAATCTAAACGAACCATTCATTAGATCTAAAACTGGTGATAGATTAGCATCCGTAGTTTCAAATCTTGTCAATAAAGTCACTGATCTATTTCTAGGTAAACTAGATAATTTAGCATCCTCATCAACCTTAGAGCATAAAAGTCTTGGTGTAGATAGTTGATTAAATTCTACACTTTCATATCCCTGATCTACAAATGATATTTCAGACCCACCTTCACTTGTTCCAGAAACTGATCTCAACTGTGATGATATTGTAGTTGCTGTTGAAGGTGTAAATGTATTGATTGCTGGAATAAATGCATCATATTGGAAATTTTGTGATCCAACGGCGATACTACCTCCACCAAATTTTTCAGTGGTGAAACTAATTTGATTTATACCAGTTGACCTATCTAATAAATTAGGTCTTCCTGATCCCCTAGCAATTTCTAAGAAATATGAATCCACAGTTTTTAGAGATTGTAAGGTATTATTTGTTGGCATACTATGTGTAGTATTAATTCCAGTTAAAGATACTCCATTAAATTCATACTT
>VTLG01016956.1_pt1 | contig 14294 bp, 17 predicted proteins | sample 4694571 | NCBI WGS metagenome assembly VTLG01 (sample SAMN12604809, study PRJNA352737) | marine metagenome | biome: ENVO:00000447; feature: ENVO:00000209|ENVO:00000569|ENVO:01000036; material: ENVO:00002151; isolation source: viral sequences binned using virsorter ...
GCTCTTCCTCAACCTGCTTGGCTTTTGTGAGTTCCGTTTGTGAAAGACTTTCTAGTCCAAAGCTCTGGGCCGCTCCCGCGACGGCCGTACGCAAAGCAGACTCAGCGGCCATTAATCCAGCACCGAAATCTCCTACCTCTTCTTGAGATTCTTTAAGTTCAGTTAACTCTTCGTCGGTTAGCTGATTTAAGTCACCGCCTACTTGCTTTAGCCTAACAAGCTGGTCAGTCCTTAATCGATTTAGGTCAAACACTACTGGGTTCCACGGCTTTGTAGTACTTGATCAATCGCCTCCACAGAAAGCGCGTTCAATGGATCAACTTGTTGGCTAGGAACAGAATATAAACCTGCGGAGAGATTAGCTCGCGCTAGTTGGAACTGTCTTATTTCTTGTTGCAATCTAGCAATATCTTGTGCGGTGCTACCACTAACTAAACCTTCCTGAATACGTTGTATTTCTTTTTGATTATTGAGAATGTCATCATTGAGTTGGTTAGCTAGTCTAAGCCTTTGATCGACAGTCAATTCACCTTTCTTGCCCGCATCTGCCTGTATCTTAGCTATATCAATCTCAGTATCTAAGATGCCCTCTTGAGCCTCTCTCAATGGTTTTCTGGTTGCCGCTAACGTGGGCAAACCAGCTTCGATACCTTCTCCTATCGCACCGACAAACCCTCGATCACTTTGTGCCAGTGCCGCACCCATCTGCGCCAACGCCAAAAATTTATTAAACTCTGCGTCTTCTTCTGCGGCAGTCACCCGATCCTCGGCTAGCTGTCGCAACTTATCGTATAAATTAGTTTCGTCTTGTTGAGCGTCTTTTTTCTGCTGTTCAATCTCTTCCTGCGCCTCGGCCCGCTGTTGGAACTCGGGTTTAGTCAGGGCTATTGCATCATCATCTGCATCGGTGGGGAAACCCTGTCTTTCGGCCTGCAAATAACTTGTCAAAGATGCGATTTCTTCGTCTGTGACAGTCGGGTCATCAGGGTCTCTTTGCTCTTCGAACTGTGCAATTCTGTCAGCTTCTTTTTGTCTTTTTCCTCTAACGTCAATAGGCGGATCTTTTCGACGCTCTTCCATGGCCTGTTTATCAATCAATTCAGGAACTACTTCGCCTTGCTCTATAGGTGTCAATTGATCCAGCGGGTCTCTAACCGTGCGAGCGGCCTGCGCGGATCTACGAAACATACCCGTTTTTTCCGATTGAGGCCCAATCCCTGTTCCACTTGCGGAGGCAAGTAGTGGCAGACCAGCCGCTTCATACTCGGCCAAGCTCGGCGCAAGTTCCTTAATCTCATCAGGATCTTGCAGTTTAGTCGCACGGATTCCAGCATTTATCAACTCAGGATCATAAAAATCTCTAAACTCTGACCCTTGCTCGAACCCAATGATTGAAGGTATCAAAGATCGTTTGACTGATGGATCGGTGAAATCTATCTCTTCATCTGGATTGACACCCAAATCTCTAGATAACTGTCCTAAATAATTATCAAATGATTCAGGGTTATCTGATCTGGGAGCATATCGACTCAAAAACTCTCGCGGTGTATCGATGTCATAGTTGGTTGCATATGTATCCGCTAACCTAGAAATTGCCCTAATCCCGAAAACAGGATCATCGAAGGTGTCGTATCTCCCGCTAGTTCCAACACCTCCTATAAAACCTGCGCCCCTTTCGATGTTACCGGGGTTGTTTTGTCTTATCCCCAAGGGTCTTCCACCCCTCTGCATACGCATAGGTTGCTGTGCCGGATTCGGTAATCCCATGCCTGCTCTAGCTGTCATCTGTGCTGGCATCATCCGAGACATGACAGCCTCTTCCGCAACACTAGGCTCACTGCCCTGCTGAGATTCAAACGACTGCTTGACCTTTTGTCGCCTCTCTAGCTCTGATAGCACCAGATACTGTGGCGCAGAGCCTGTTGGTCTCTGCATCTCGTTAACCAGTTGTTGCTCAGAAAAGTCCTTGAGACGATCCTGTATCTGGATGATATTCATGAGCCTAGTGCCTTATAAAGAGACAGCGCACTAATACCTGTGCCTAATAATTCTTGTGCTGGGTTGACTTGTCGCAACGTCGCCGCTTCCTGACTAGGTGTTGTTGGCACACCCCGTAGCAAAGAGGAGAACTGCTGTAAACGCTCTGCCGGTATATCTCGCTGTCTGATAAAGTCCTCTCTGGCAACATCAAGCTCAAGTTGCTTTCTTGCTTCTTGGTCTCTGCCTATTGCTTCCAGAAGTTTTGCCGAATCAACATCGCCTGCACGGACTCTGTTTTCTAGTTCGGCCAATCTTTCTGCGCTCATAGTGCTTGCTTCAGCGGCTGACATTCCCAGCTTTTCAGCGTTAACCCTAAGATTTTCCTGCTCGACCTCTGCCCTCAGTCTTGCCTCTTCAGCGGCCTGTGTTGCCCTGACTTGAAACTCCTCTGACGACATACCTGCCGCTCTATCTCGCTCGAACTGAGCCTGAGCCTGCTCAAAAGCCTGCTGTCTACCAGTCGCCTCAACATCTGCTAATTTGTCGATCAGACTTTCTTCTGCCAAAGCCTGTGCAACGGCTTGTCTAGAGCCACCAAAAGCACCCGCTCTCTCTGCGGCGAAATCTCTTTCGGCCTGAGTTCTAGCGAAATCTTTACGAAGTGCTTCTTTTTGCCTTTCAAGTACCTGATCCATGTACGGACTCATGTATTGCTGGGCTACATCACCTGTAAACATCTGCGGTGCATCAAAATCGATAGTGCCGGAAAGCGGTGTGACCTGACCAGCCTGAAACCCTTGGCCTTGTTGAAGTCTACCCAAGGCATCAGACACAGATTGTAACGATTCCTCCGCCCTCGGAGAGCCTCTCGCCACTATGTCTTCGATACGCTGTCGTGATCTCAGCGTCGGATCTGTTTCCGTCGCTATTCTTTGACCAGTAAATGGAGTGTACTCCTCTTTAGAAAGAGCCTCTCCACGCTGTAATAATCTTTCAAAATAAGGTCTGACGTATTCTGGAAGATCTGACTGCGTTACTGTTGTTTCTGTAGGGCCGCCGCCTCCGCCACCTTTTCCCATTACAAAACTACCTCATAGCAAATGTAGGACGGCTTCCATCCATACTTTTCTAACACCCTGCCCCATGCCTGCCGTCCATATCCCTCGATATAAAAGCAACCATGATCTTTGGCGAATTTTGAAACTGTTTCGTGCATCAATCCAATCCACTCTTTCATACGCTGACCTCCAAGCCAATCCACGGCTAAGGCTCTTCTGTTTGGATATTGAATTATGCGGGTTGTATAGCAGGCCAATATATCAGAGGTCTGCTCATCAAGAATGACCCACAACCCGTAAGTGCCATCCTGTGTCTTGACGTAGACATCTCCTATGCTCATTTTATTAGAGCTAGTGAGCAACGCCTTTTTCAAATACCCTTCTACCTGTGGCCATATTGTCTCCACATCCTCTGGCCTGACAGCCGATACAATCACGCTGGCATCGCCATCCCTGCATTGATTTGCGGTGCTTGCTCCGCTGTACCCGTTCTCATTTCACGGACTCTGTCCAGCATGTCGTAAAGCCTATCTGCTCCAGCGTCAGTGGAGCCGTTGCCAATACCGCTTACAACGTCAGCAGGGACAACAAATTCACCCTCTGACAACAAAACATCCTGCTTGCCCTCAAGGTTTGCTGGAACAAGATCTTCCATGCCATCTCCTGCCCCGCGAACAGTGCCTTCGGTTCGTCCAGCAGATACATCAACCTCTCCTGAGCGCACTGCGCTGACTAGACTACGCAAGGACTCTTCACCAAAACGATTCAGGTACTCTCCCAACGCCATCTCTGGATTAGGTGATTGTCCCTTGACAGCCATGATCGCATCATCGACCACTTGCTTGTCATTCTTGACTGCGCCACCCTGTTGTAAGGACATTAGACCACCACTTCGGTTGAAATAATCAAACTCTCTATCAACTCCCGCACGATAATCTGCACCGGGCATAGTGACATTTCTTTGGAAAGCGGCTGGTTCCTCAGTATTGAAATCAACTTTCTTTTTCTTAAGTGACTCAGGCTCGAAGGCTATAGATTCACCAGTGGTTCCTGCTGTGAGACCCGAGGTGATTGCTGTTCCAATCGTGGATGGCGCACTACTGCCAAGTTTAGGGAGATCAAGGCCCGATATCTTAGCGGGTCTATCAAAAAATGGTGTTGCGGGAGCGGCTGAACTCCCTGTAGTGATTGGCCCTGAAAGTGCCATGTTGCCTGCGGCATCTGGAGTGACGACTGAGGGAGTCTGAAGTGCCGTAACTGCATCAGATGGGGGAGCCATTAAAGGCGGTGGTGGAGGCAATCTTACACCAGCACCTCCCATATCGCCTACAGAGCCAGCGTTCGCCGCCGCATCCGCACCCATCATGCCAGAAGTAAACTTGCCTAAACCATAAGACCCTATGCCAGCGAGGATACCTTTGCCTAGATCGCCGGTCTGAGCATACGTTCCGAGGCCAGACCCTATTGCCGCTCCGGTTAACGCAGTAAGACCTGCACTGCCTGCTAGTGTTGACCCTGCTAACGCACCTAGTAATGGAAGCATCAGTCTCTCCTTTTTATACTGCCTCGCCTAAAGCCCGCATACGTTCCACCAAACGATTTGCGCGGTTAGTGACCTGTTTATACCATAAACTGTCAACCATTTCGTCTGCGGCTTTTTGCCAATCACGGGCATCCACTCCAGCTTTCATGCCTTTGAACTTGCCCATTCTAGTCGCTCCGAGATTAAACATCATATTAGCAATGATTAATTGTGCCTCGTTAGGCAACATGTCAAAGTCTGGATACAGCCGCAAACAGTCGTTGTAAGTTATTTGAATATCATCCTCGAACGCTTCTGCTACCCGCTCATCAGAAATTTTTTCACCAACATTACAGCCATATTCAGGGTCGGTGTCTCTGATTAAATGACCAATGCCGAAGGTTGGATAGCCTAGGTGATCCAAATACACCTCGTTAATACAACCCTCATCGCTCTCTAGGTCTATTCTTAACTGTTCAAGGTCAACCATTTTTCTTTTTCCCAGCAGTGAAAGACTCTATCGCGCCCCCACCGAAATAAAACCCTAAAATCAATAACATGGCGTAATTGATTTGGAACTGCTCCATCACCAGCGATACGGATGATGGATCGCCCTTCCCTGTCAAAGTCATACCTAACACAATGACAAAACATAGAACGTAGGTTAAGCCAAACATCAGCGCGAGATATCTCTGGGCAATTTTAAATGGGGCGTAGCTTTGCATGATTGCTACTTTTTGCGCGGTGGCCGCCTTAATTTGCTCCTCATCCGAGGTGTGCATGTCGTCAATCAGATCCATGCCTTTTTTTATGACAGCATCTGAACCCAATATTTTGCCTAAAATCGCTAACATGTTTTATCCAAAATCACCTATAGGGGAATTTTACCTTAATATTTTAGTATTGCGAGGATTCACCCACTCTGGTATGCAATATGCCTGCACTTTCCGTTTAGTCCAGTAATTATATCGTGTGCGACTTACTCGATCTGCAAAATAGTTGCACCTGTCGATTGAGTAAAAATACGCTTTCTTATCCGGTATGACGTTTCCATCCGCAGTCATAATAATCAATGCAAATACATAAATCATTTGTCACTTTTTTCTTGTTTCTTTGCTTGATAGGCACTGGCTCCAAAGAAACTGGCGACTAATGCGGATACCGCTATGAAGTACGTTCCCGCGATATCAGCAATGAGTTCAGCCGCTTTATCAAGTCCGAACAAAGAACATAGAAAAATACCAGCGGGATAGCAGAGTAAGCCAGCAAGCGCATACCACGCCATCGCCCGGACTGAATCTCTTTGCTTGTCATTATCCAGCATTTGACGGCGGCGATCCTCAATCTCAATAACCAGTAATTCATTCGGATCGAGGGTGCCATTTTTGTTCGTATCATATTTTTTCAGTTCACTCATACTGGCCTCATAGTCGTGAGCCAATATACAAAGCCACCGACACTAGCCAATCCCAACAAACATACAAATACAATGACCATAGAGCGTAGGATAGCCAAGTTTCTTTTGCGCTTTGCGATCTTCGCTTTCTTCTGTGCTTCCAACGCCTCATCACGGTTGCGCTTCGCTTCTGCCGCGTACTTTAGAAAATCTTGATACAGGTTTGCCCTACCCTGATAAATTAGCATGGTCTTCAGTTCTTCTTCACGTTGGCGTAATTTTTCGAGATGGAGGAAATTTTCAAGATCAGAGCCTGTTGACTGCGAACTACCTGATTTCTTTTGTATCTGTGCCTTTGCATCGAAATACTTTCCAAGTTGCTCTGCACAATCAGTAATGTCTTTGCCATTTTTCAATAGCTCTTTTACCGCTCCGATGGCGGTGTTCGCCGTTTGAACGACGGCTATGGCCTCAAAAAGCATGACGTCACCTATCCTGTTGTGACTGATACACTCCCTACGCTCATAGTACCAGACGTTCCTGCGACGGCGGATGTGTCTAATTGACTTACTCGAGCGAATCCGTCGTGGTTGTAAATAGTGCCTGACTCTAGCCCAACATCGTTAGTTGGTAGATTCGTGATGGTCACTGTCGTGAAGCGGGAGTCACCCGGATTTTCTATTTGTTGCAAAAACAGTGAAAACGACCTCACTACCTCTGACATATAGTTTTGACTGTACTCTTGCGGCGGTAACGGAAACTGAGGTTTGACTAATCTACGGGACATAGATTATGCCTTTCCGCCGTATTTCTTTGATTTTACTTTTGTTCCCTTGTATTTACCACCAGTCCTAGCGATTTTGCCTTGTGCCTTACAAGAAGCTATTTGAGTAAATCCCTTCGGGTTTTTGCAGTTTTTTGCTTTTGCCACATAGCCTCCAGTTACATATCGTAATTTAAAGTAATCTCATCGCCTTCCTGTATTTCACAAAGCGTCATCACGTTATAGACCCGATAATCATCCCAGTCTTGAGACAACACTAAATAACAGTTGGGTTCCTCTGAATGGTTAATAAAACCACCCAGAGGAGTTCGTATGTACCCGGCAATCATAGGCACTTTAATATGCGTACTACCCAAATCAACAGCTTCCTCTATATTTTGTGTGGCAAAAACGCCGAGACCATCTATCTCGCTTTCACCGACTGTCACTTCATCGGGTAAGGGTTTGTAATAAAATCTGTCGTATCTAAGCCTTGCCAAACTGTCTCCTGATTGCCTCTTTGCCGCGTTTGGCTATCTTGGCTTGTTCTTGTTTACCTGCCACCTTTGCTCTTTGTTCCATAACAGTAAGTATCTGTATTTTTCTCGCAAACGGTTTTTTGACTTTCTTAACCTTTGCTACAGTATCTCTGGCATCTTGAACCGTAGCGTATTTTATTCTGACCGTATCCTTTGGGTTTTCATCAGTATACAAGCGTCGGCCAGAACCCTTAGGTTTTTTACCGGTGCCGACCTTCGGATCTTTTGCCACTACCTTCTTCCATCTCGTCGAATATCTATGCGCGGTGTGCCTAGTCTCCATTTAACACCTAAACTTGAGGACTGTGCGCGTAAGGCCACGGATCTTCCCCTCAGACGGATATGGGCTTGATCTGTAAACTGCTCAACTGGCACTGTCGCTGATCTAGTAACCGTAGATGTTTCAGTAGATCCATAATCAGTGCCGGGAAAATTTCTTGCTTTTAACACCAGATCCATCGCTGGAGAATCTGCGGTTGATTGCTCAAATGACACATCCGGTAATATCCGCCTGATAAACGAAAAACTGTCTCCGTCATCGATGTCTATTTGACTACTTTCTGCGTGAGCCGATATTGCGCTTACTGGGCTTGTTGAGCCATCGTCAAATCCTTGCTCGTGTAGGAATAAAAATCCACCTGATGCCGCTATCGGATTGTCGTTTATACCTCGATCCATCCAAGCTGTTCTCGCAAGATTGCCAAAATACCAAATATCCTGTTGATAGTTATAGATGACATACTTGTCATTTAGTCCAGCGTCAGTGCTTGGGTAGAACCACCAGACCTCATTAAAAGAAGAATTAACACCCGAAACAACTTGATCTGTCTGCTCAGAATTAAAATCTGAGAATACAAACTCTTTAACGCTACAAGGTATTTTTGTGACTCGTCCGTCGTATCTATAAAAGTCATTTTTACCCATCCAAAAGACAACATCGTCTACTGAGATAGCCGCGTTGATTCCCATGATTGTCGTATTGTCAGACACTTGCGACAAACCAAAAGTGAAAGGAGGCCCGACATTTTGCAGGGCGTGTAGAGATTCTTCAGTAAACACAAGGATCTGTTGCCTAGTCTCCACAGCAGTGACGATACTAGATCCAGACCCAATCCTTAAGTCTCCCGCTTCATTCTCTGGAGTAGATGTAAAGGTTAGTATATCTTCTTTGTCTGAAAAACGTATTAACAAAGGATCTTGCACACCGATATCATTAGCTGGATCAGCACCGAAAGCAATCAAGAAGCGTTCATCTGAAACAATAACTTTTCTTGCTATCGTAGGAACTGCACTATCCGCACCAGCAACATTTTTCAACTCTACGCACCGCGAAAAACTACCGACAGAAGCACTCGTACTTTTATCCCAAAAAAATATTTGTCCATCGACAGCGGACAAAACAAGATCCTCACCAAAATTATCCTGTGTCCAAATACGTAATCTGTCCTCTGACGCTGTCGCAGTAGTTCCTGCGTTCCACGTTTCTCGACCCCAAGTTCCTGCACCCCATCCATTTCCAGCGACTACAGTATCGAGACCAGAATTAATCTGGTATGCCGCTACCACAGAGCTACCGCCGTTCCCTGTATCGGATGAGTTAGCTGTCACAGCGGATGGACTCAATTCCCCGGCCACAGTGATATTAGGTATCGAGGTCTGTTCTGCGCGAGCAGTTATGGTAAAAGTGTCTGAGGAAGGCACATCGTCGATACGATATTCTTGATTCAACACTGCGGCGGTTACATTCCCGCCGAGCGATACAGCACCACTGAATGTGACAAAAGCACCTACCGTCGCACCGTGACCGGCCTCTGTGACTGTGATAGTGGAAGAGCCATTAGTAGCGGCAAAAGTTGCGTCGCCTGATCCGGTCGTGAGTCTTAGTGGCGTAATATCATTATAGCTACCGCCTTCCTCTATATAATATTTTATCGGAGTGCCGACCGATATGTATTTAGAGCCATCCAAAGCAACCCAGTTATGTAAAGACCGTGGGCTACCTAAAAAAGATGATCCGCTTTTTTTAATCCAGCCACCTATCTTTTCGACATAACCTTGGCGGAATCTAATTTTATCGCAATCGAACCAACCGCCCTCGTTAGAGTAAGATGTAGACTCTCTGTTGATTCCGGGCCTGAAAGATAGTTTAGATAGCGGCATAGGAAAAATTCCCCTATAGGTGATTTTTATTACCCGGTTCTCACTATGATCGAAATCAAAAGAATAATTGTTGAACCGGCAGTGCCGATTATAATCATTTCTATCCTTCTAATCCTTACAATAGTTTCTTTCCATCTCTCGGCGCAAACAGCTTCATGGGTGTCGATCTGGCCTTTTACGTCTTGTACAGTCACCTTACGCATCAGATTTCATCAGGCCAATCGTTGATCGGTGCATTGCCCGTTGGCTTGCCATCTTTCATAGGCGTATCGTACAGGGCAATAAATTTAGCCAACGTATCGCAAGCGTTTATTGCATCTTCGATAGTTTTTGACGCAGTGCGAACAGCCGTTCTGTAATTTGATACGGTACTTGGTATCGCCGAGGAACCTCCCGTTTCATACGCTCTCGTACAGTACCAATCAGTTTTTGATAAGATGCTTCCCGCTGTTGTTTTTGTTTTTGCAATAGCGACTGATTTGAGTCCAAGGGTGACGACTTGGTTTCCGTCATCGTCGAGGATCGGTTTTCCATCGTCGTCAACCTCGTTGACATCTGCGATGTTTTTTTCGATGAGCGAGGTTTTGTCGGCATTCCACCCCCAGTAGAAGCGATTGTCATACGGCTTCGGGTCTAAAGAGGTGTCATTAACCAGCCCTGCCGCCTTCTTTTCTTCCTCTGTCCAGTTGTTCCAATTGTAAGGATGCTTGATGCCGTCGACAGAGGTCCATGTCCTTCCGACCCTGACTACTTTTCCTGCGTGAGTCCACATGATTTATTACCTCGCATTACTAAATTTGAAAGGCTGTTCCGCAAACGCCATATAAATGTGCGTATCACCATTCCTGTTGACAGATGTGTCGGTTCCACGAATCTTAAACCCGTTTGATAAAAAATCGACCCCACGACTCGATGCCGCACTTTCAGAAGAGGTCAAGTTTGAATAAACAGGATTTTCAACCAGATTGCTCGGATCTCGTTTATTATCAAACATCGGCCATATTTCTGCAAAATCTGCGTTTTTGATCATGAGCCATGCGACACGGAATCCGGTATAGATGAACGGGCCATTTGCATCTCCGTTACCCTCGTAAGAACCAAATGCTGAGTATCCTTCTTTTGGTGAAAAGCAGTACGCAATTTGTGCTTGACTTGAATTGTTTGCCAAATTGGAACTTCCTAAACTAATTACGCTAGACGTTGGCGTGGTGTCATTGAAGATCGTATCTTCATCCGTGGCTATTAAAGTTTCATTAAGTTTTACAAAATGGGTGTTCCCGATACCAACATGGTAAACACCCCAATCATTGACGACATTTCTGTCACGAAAAATTATCCATTCGGGGACAGCCCCAAGTCCATGCCCTACTGTGGCATTAGAGCCTGTTCCGGTGTAGGAAATGATACTAAATCCAGCGGTACTATTTACAACAACTTTTGACTGAATAGTTCCCTTAACATTTGTATACCCCTTTGTAGATGGAGTATTTGCCTGACCGCCCATAGCAGAGTGATTAGTGCAATAGTAGTAAAGTGTTGGTGCGCTAGCCGCTACGGTAATTTCTGTGTAAGCTCCTGCTGAACCCGGCGTTCCGTTTGTTGTAACACCTGTAGTGTATTCAGAGCCACCGCCATGAGTTCCGTTAGATGTTGTTGAAAAGCGGAGAGGGTGTCCTGAGTTCGAACTATCCGATTGATCAAAACGGTATGTGCCGCCTTCCGATAACTCTAAAGTAATTGCACTAGTTCCAAAGTCATCAAAGCGATATTTATTTCCACTGTCAGACACAACCTTTACTACATATGTAGCTGTTTGTGATGTTCCACCTGCGTTCCAGTTCCAAGCAACGTGCGTTCCTGAGTTGTCATTCCCTGCTGATTCAACACCGTGAGTAAATCCATCAGAATCAAACGATTTTACTCCTTCTGATTTTGTTTGCTCTACCGTTGTTGCATTTGATTCTAAGAGCTTAGTAACACCTCTAACGGAATCATATAGTTGATGATCTGCCGCAGAGTTTCTTTGTTTTATCCAGACCCAATCAGGTTGGAATCCGACTCCAGTAACAGCCTTATCGCCAGATGTTCCTGAGTAGGTCACCGTGTTGAAGTGGTCATTGGCCTCTTCGCCCGCCGCATTGTCAATTGGAGGGTCTGGCAACTTCGTTGTGCTTAATGCTGTATAAGTACTCATGATGGTGGTCCGTAGATAAATGGTTGCTGACCAAAATTACCCACAATGTCACAAGTCACTTCGGCAATAAATGGGACAAAAATGCCGGTTAATCCGGTAAACGCATCACCTTGTGATGCTCCGTTTTTATAAAAAGTAATTTTACCACTACCAACAACAACCCCAATCACATCACCCGCTCCAAAATCTGCTCCATAAGAAGAACTACTTGTGCCTGTGAATTTACTGCCCGGGTTACCGTAATAACTGTATGACCCCGGACGGCTCGTATCAGAGCCTTGCAGAGTTATAGGTGCAATCCCAATAGCCATTTCTCCAGAATTGACTGTAATTTCCCAATAATATTGATTAGTAGTGCTTGCAACATCAAGAGCCATTGTTGCTAGGCAAAGCCTACCCTGTGAGTTTGACGCTACAAATCTTAAATTCCCTTCGGATAACGCGCCACCACCTAAGTTCAAAGGATTCCAAGTAGCAAAGTTGTCCGTAGGTGAATCACTGAGGGTATCGTTATGATCTAGATTAACGTGCTGAAAATCATTGTCGTTACTGCTGGAGTCAAGCCAGAAAGCCGCATCTCTTGTGTCTGCAAAAGCGGCGTAGATGTAAGTGTCATTGTTACCATTGATACTTCCACCAGAGCCATTGACCGTAAACGATGTGCTGTTTGTAGTAATCGAACTCCCGCTACTATTAAATCCTTCAGCACCAGATGTATTTGGATACAAAACTCCTAATAACTCACCCGCAGTGTTTCTCGTATTGTCGTGTATTTCCCAGTTTGTCGCCGCCGCACTGGTGTTGTATCGTTTAATTAAAATAAATGCGGGCAAAAATCCTGTCGTAACAGACACAGAGCTAGCATTTCCTGTGTAGGAGCCAAACGCACTTCTGCCCGCAATGGCTGTCCAACAGTACATAATGTATTGGTTGCCATTTGTATTAGTTGACCCTGCATACCCCAAGTTCATGACCGACGATGTTGGATCGACAGTGCCAAAATTAGTATTATCAGAAGTTACAACCATATCAGTAGTATTTAACCTAAGATAATGTTGGACATTCCCTAACCCTGAATGGAAAACAGCCCAGTTAGTAGCACTAGCAAAATCTCTTGCAGTGACTAAGACCCAATCAGGCACAGCCCCAAGCCCATGCCCTACTGTTGAGTTATTAGAGCCATTCCCAATATAGCTAACGATACTGAATCCATTAGCCGTTGAAGCCTTTACCCGACTGTCAATCGTGCCATCTGTATTAACATTGGTGATGAAGTCTGGGTAAGAACCTGCGAAAGCCATATAGATGTAGGTTTTACCTGAAGCACCTACATACGAACCAGTTCCTGTTGTGAAGCCGTTTGCAGTTATTGTGACTGTTTCACTAGCTTCAGTGCTGTTTAGGTTTGGTCTTAAAATTGCTGTTCCACCCAAAGGGTTTCTAGAGGCATCATATAACACCCAATCGGTTGAAGCATCAGTGGTGTTTTTAATTAAAACAAATCCGGGTCTAAAGCCAAGTGTTACATTACCCTGACCTGTATATGTGCCAAACTTCTGCTTACCGGCTACATCTCGCCACGCGTATGCCACATAAGTGCCTGAAGAATTATTAACCTCTCCTGCACCTCCGATTCTAAATACAGTGTCAGTTGGATCAGTGTCTTTAAAAAATGACTCAACATCTTCTTTTGCGGCATTAGTGAACCGAATGGCATGTGTTGAACCCATAGACGAATGATAATTAATCCAATCTGCCGAAGCATCTCTGCGTTTTATTATGATCCAATCGGGGGCAGACGTAAGCCCGTGTCCAATTGTAGCTCCACCAGAAGCTCCGTTTCCTGAGTAGGTAATTACGGAAAAGTCGCCATTACTCTTTACAGTTGATGTTGTAGATCCATTACTATTTGAAGCAGGATCGCTGTCTCCTGCGTCCCATGCCCAACCTACGTATGCTTGGCCTGATCTGTTTATTCCACCATCCGAACCTAGAATAAATCCATCGGTGTCAAACGTAGATAAATCATTAGAGCTATTTACTTCGGCGGCGGTTTGATTGGAATTTAAACCAATTAATGGGCCACGAACCGAATCATACAGATAGTGATCATCAGCGTTTTCTCTGTTCTTAATCCACACGAAGTCAGGAGTAAACGGTAACCCAGCGATCTTCTGAGTACCGCCATTACCAACCCAAGTGACAGAAGAATGACCTGTAGATGCGTTGTTCGCTCCTGCGTCCCAGCACCATGCGACGTATGTTGTTCCATCGGCATTTAAATTAGCAAAGTTACTCGTTCCATCTTGTAGAGAAAATCCATCGGAATCAAATGACTGAAGATAACCAGAAGATGGGTTGGTTATTTCAGCATCAGTAGTGTTAGATGATAAATATTCATTTGCTCCACGCACCGAATCAAACAATGCGTGTGAACCAGTAGCACTTCTTGATTTCGACCAAACGAAGTCAGGATTAAATCCCATTCCAGTGATCTGACGGCCATTTGAGTCATCACCAAGCCATGTTATGGTGTTAAACGCCTCTACAGTCGTATCATCTTCAAACGTCAGATGAAATCCATTCGTACCCATTGTGAAGTTGGAGGATGTAATGTTCTTCGCAACCCAGATACCGTTTTTAGTCTCGCCAAAAGCGTCAGCGTCATGCGCTGTACCGTCG
>VTLG01001298.1_pt1 | contig 14293 bp, 16 predicted proteins | sample 4694571 | NCBI WGS metagenome assembly VTLG01 (sample SAMN12604809, study PRJNA352737) | marine metagenome | biome: ENVO:00000447; feature: ENVO:00000209|ENVO:00000569|ENVO:01000036; material: ENVO:00002151; isolation source: viral sequences binned using virsorter ...
TCACGACCATGACCTTAAAAATCAAAAAGCAACTTATTCCATGGCCAACATAGTGCCACAGACCCCACGGGCGAATCGCTACAAGTTCGTAGCACTTGAGAGGCACGAAAGGGAGATGGCTGTAAAGCATGGAGTACTAGAGAATGTGACTCTAGCATATTTTAATCCTAAACCCAAGACGATCGGTAAATCAAAGTTACAGGTACCAAGTGCCTTTGCCAAGATCTATACGGGTGACGGGTACAGAGAATGCTTTTTTGTTTGGAATACAGATGTATACGACATGAAGGTCGGTGCTGATCCTAATACCTATAAGGTTCCCTGTGAGAAGGTTTTTGAGATCTGGGAAACAGAAGTTGGTAAGGCAGACATTTGGAGTCCTGATGACTCTAAGGCACTGAAAGCACTACTTAAAAAACTAGGGGACACAGTTGACAGTCCTGATATTAAGAAGGTTATGAAAATCATCCCATGATGGATTTCGAACAGTTCACTGAGGGGAGGCGACTCTCCCCTCGGGACAAGAAAAAAGAAGACGACCTAATCAAAGGTCTTTTAGATGACTTGGATAGCGAAGATGATTTCGACCGAGTCATCCAAAAGATGTACATTGCAAAGAAGAAGGCAAAATGAGTTTATCCACCCTACACGCATTTCGCGACTGGAAAAAAGATACGCATGAAATTTTGCCTGAGGACGAACCCTTTATTCAAGAACTCGATGAGGCAGGTAAAAGTGTTAAGTTAGCCAGAGGTATTGGAGATGGAAACTGGGATGGGGTAGTAGCAAACTACTATGCCATACGGGGGCAACTGGTTCCTCTGCTTAATCAGAGACCTGAGTTACCGAAAGACTCTACTAGCAGTTGGTCAGTGCCTGGATTATCTAAACAAGATATGTTTGCCTGGCTAGCAGTAAAACCTAAACAGGATATTGGTAGAGGTGAGGCAGCACTTTATTACTGGTACAACTACACAAAGCAAAATGCTGAGCTAAAAAAGTATGCTATAGGAGATTTATTTAATTGGTGCAAGGCACTGGAAGATAAATTCCCTGCTCAACTTAAAAAGTTTTTAGCCGACCAGAAGGTGAGACCATCGTCTCTTAGAAGTTCCACACAAATGCCATCCAAAAAGAAGATGGATATGTATCTGAAATTTCTTGGGTCAAAGGAGATGGTTCAGATAGGACAGACACTAACGGGGCAAGGCAAAACACTTTTTATGAGCAGACCCTACTGCACAGAAGCAAAGGGTACTGCAGACGGACCTGACATGATTATCAACAAGGTCCCTGTAGAGGTAAAATCATATCCAAGTATGACTGCTCAAGTCACAGTAGGTGGTATCAAAGACGAAGGCAACTTCAAACCTATAGGTCTGCTAACTTCATTGTACGGATTTTTTAATCTATTCCATGCATTTGGATCTGAGAAAAATGTCAAACCTCTTAACATCAGATCTATTCATGCATATGATTTTCCTAAAGCACTGAAAGCATTTCATGACGTAGACGAGGTCTTGCAATCTCTAGGAAAAGATGCTACGAAGTTTGAGGTTTTCAAATCTCTTAAGAAGCACATGGATGATCTTAGATCAGACATGGAAGAGTATGGAAATAGTCCCTACATTAAGTCACAAAATCTAAAATCAAAGATTAAAAAGTTAGATGACGATAGTACAAGAGAAGATGTCGCAAGGGTTATTGCTAAAGCGATTGTACTATGGAAACTAGGTAGAAAACCAGGTGGAGGAGGATTCTTTTTTAACTCTGATCCTCAAGGCAATATCATCTGGCACATTATTGAATTTGATTCCATATCAGATGAATGGGAAGACATCAAGCATGTCACACTTGACAATAATAAATTAATGGTTAACTTCCAGAAACTGACAGTAGAATGATTATAGACTTTGGTAAGAATCTCATCATCGCTCACAAGTCTCTTCCCGATTGAGATAAGTGTGATGAGGCCAAGCAGTTGCTTGACGAGGCAAAAATATCATATGCCTATTTGGTATCTGATAAGTGGTCCTTCGGAAATATTATGAAGGAGACGGGATCAAAGCAGGTCCCACAGATTGTCATCGATGGAGAGTTCATCGGTGGCGTAGATAAACTGAAAGAACATTTGGAGAATGTATGAGCCATCACCATGGTGGGTTAACTGTACCCGACGTTACGTTCAAGGTCCGTATTGGACCTGATTGGTATGATAAGACAACAGAAGATTTTTTCGGTGGTACAAAGGCATTAGTCGTTGGACTACCTGGAGCATTTACACCTGTCTGAAGCAGTAAGCAAATCCCCGAGTTCGAGGATCACAGAAGCGAGTTGATGAAGGCAGGAGTCGAACAGATTTATTATTTATCTGTTAATGATTCCTTCGTTATGAATGCCTGGGCAGAGTCCCTTGGCGTTAACGAAGAAGATATGATACCTGACGGTAATGGCGATTTCACTATCGGCATGGCCATGGGTGTCAATAAAAGGCATGTCGGTTTTGGTATGAGAACGTGGCGTTACGTCATGTACGTGGACGACATGGAAATTGTATTTTTCTCACAAGAGGATGGCATGAACAATGACGGGTCAGATGAAGATCCTTATGTCAATACCAAACCACAAGTTGTCCTCGATTGGTTCGATACCACAAAGGAGTTTTAATGGCAAAGAAAGATAAAAAAGTAGGTGCCTTAGAGGAGACGGTAAATACACCTGCTCCTAAAAAGGTTTCCTCATCAAAGGGCATGAGTCCTGCATTGCGTAAGCAAGTCATCCGAGCACACTGGGGATTAGTCGAAGACGTTATTGCTGGTGGAGCAAAGATGGAAGACATCATGAAACTGCCTAACGGCACTAGAGAAATGGTTCGCAGAGCATATGCCTAAACGAGATTTCGACTTAGATTTTGAATTTGATACCAACTCATGGGGCGAATTAGATTTCGCCTCTGAGGGGGAGATGAAGGAAGGTGAAGAGAAAGCAAGAGAAGAAGTCGAGCAGGGTGTCCGAGTCGTTGAAGATGTTAAAGCACAACGAGAAAAAGACATGGCCAAACTCGAAAAAATGATAATTCCATTGCTGATAAATCTAGCGAAAAATCCTGACAAGGAGTACATTCGCTGGCCAAATCGTAAAGACAAAATTGAGTCACAAATCGATGCAATCCTCGCCATAACAAGAACCTACACATGATCTACGACTACGAAATTACTCCAGATAATGCAGGTCTAAAGATAGGTTTCGTAGATCGACTCAAGTTAAAAAAGTTAAGTTATGGTTCTCCTGCAGGTGGTGAGGAAGCATACACTACTGGTAAAATAGAATCTATCAAAGGATGGGAAGATTGTGATATAAATCCTCCACCTCCTAATGAAAGTGAAACTACATATCAAGAACTCTTGCAGTTAAAAGGAATCATTACTGCCTCGCCTGAGGAGTTCCGAGCAAGAGCAAACGAACAAGATAAACCTAAACCTTCCTTTGAATATGCCTTTGCTGACTTTATAGCAAAGGAGGAGATGGACAATATCCGTCCCTTAATCGATAGGCTAGGTGACGATCTGACCCGTGTAGGTATGGTTCACAAATTAAGGTATCAACGACCACGACCATATCAGGTCGCAGAAGTCTATGGAATGGACTTGGAAATACCAGTAGGACAAACTACGAAGACACCTTCCTACCCTTCTAATCATTCCTTTATTGGCAAGGCGATTGCTTTGCACCTGTCAAATTTATACCCCAAGCATACTCAGAAGTTAAACGAGATGGGAGATGAGTTCGGTCTCAATAGAGTACGCATGGGTTGGCACTTTCCCTCTGACCACATCGCAGGTCAGGAACTCGCTAGAAAGATAGTCCCTAAAATAAAATAACTTGACAATCTCTTTAAATGTGCTATACTTAGTTACATGAAAAGGCAATACATAATTCCAATGGTAAATCTGGACCTAAATAAAGCAGATACTTTTATTAAAGAGATAGAGAATATTGTAGACAAGTACTCTATGGGTTACTTGGAAGCGATACTCTATTACTGTGATGTACATGCTCTTGAAGAAGAACAAGTCGCACAGTATGTAGTCGGTCCCCTCAAGCAGAGGTTAGCGACCGAGGCAAAATCTTTGAATCTGATTTCAAAGAAAAATGCCACTTCATTACCGTTATAAAACGCATACATCCATACAACGCAAATACGAAAGGAATATATGGATTTCTCATCCCTTAAAAGATCCTCACAATCAGACTTCGATGCTCTCAAAGCAAAGGTAAATGAAACTGCTACAGGTGGAGGTGGCCCCCAACAGGACGATCACTTCTGGAAACCTGATGTCGACAGTTCCGGTAATGGATACTCTGTTATCCGATTTCTCCCTGCTCCTCCAGAAGAAGACCTGCCGTACGTCCAAGTATGGGACCATGGATTTCAGGGTCCAGGAGGTTGGTACATCGAAAAGTCTCTAACCACAATCGGACAGAAAGACCCTGTCAGCGAGATGAACTCCAGACTTTGGAATTCTGGAGACGACGAAGACAAAAATATCGTGCGTCAACGCAAACGTCGTCTGTCATACTACTCTAACATCCTTGTCATCAGCGATCCAAAACGTCCTGAGAACGAGGGTAAAATATTCTTGTATAAGTATGGAAAGAAGATTTTCCAGAAGATACAGGATCTAATTAATCCTGAGTTCCAAGATGAGGAACCCGTTAATCCTTTCGACTTATGGAAAGGTGCGAACTTTCGATTGAAGATTCGCCAGGTCGAAGGTTATAGAAACTACGACAAGTCTGAATTTGACATGCCATCTGAGATTGAAGGTGGTGATGAAAGACTTGAGGAGATCTGGAAGGCAGAGCATTCACTGAAGCAATTCATTGACCCGTCCACCTTTAAATCATACTCTGAGTTGGAACAAAAACTCCATCGTATTCTGGGTATCGAGGATGCTGGTAGGGGAACTGCTAATGCTATGGAAGAAGATGTGAGTGATATGGGATACGTACCTCCCAGTACTCCTGCTCCGGATCGTGAAACTGCTGAGCCAGCACAGGACTTACCTGTCTCAGAGAACCCCAACGTTTCTGAAGCATCTGCCGACGATGCTGATCTTGACTACTTTAAGAAACTGGCTGAGACTGCCTAAATCGTTTCTTAGTCTTGTACCATAACATCCTTATGGTATAAGCAGTCATTCAGAGACAAGGTAAACCCAGTCTGGGTGTGATTAGATTTATTATGATCCAGACTGGGTACAACCCCACTACTATCCAAATCCATTCCATTTTATCTTCCCGACTGACTTGATGATTCTTGTTGTTGTACTACGCCAGGTGCACCCTGCTTGGCACCATTTGCGGAACCCTGTGCGACTGCTCCTGGTAACTGGGCTAAGATTGTAGGTAGCATCGAGAGATTGGCATTCATTCCAGCGATCTGTTTTACAGCAGAAACGATAGCATCGTTATTCTGTTTGAATCCTGTAGCAAGTAGTGCCTCAGCAACATCAGCACCGATCGAATCTCCATGGATGTCTGCGAAGGTCATATTAGTGCCTTGCTTCTTCATGTGCTCAGCATCCATAAGCATTTCAAAAAACTCTTCTGCATTATCTCCAAGATTTAGACCAAGTGATTTACCTAGTGCAGTTGCTCTATCTCCCTCTAGATCCCCTGCTTTATCTAAGGTTTCCAGTTTGGTAAGAAAGTCTCTTGCCTCTTCCTTTGACATTTTCGATAAAAGTTCTGAGGTAGTTTTCTGCATTGTTTCATTATCTAATCCTGCGTCTGTCACGTCTAATAGACTTGCTTCCTTTTGATCTTTTGCAAGACTCTGTAGTTTGCCCAAAAACGAACTGTCCCCTTTTAGCATTGTCTCGAGATTATTTTTCTTATGGTCCTCTAGCATCTTCTGAACCGTACCCTCTGCTGCTGCCTCCAGTGCTTCAAACTGTTGTTCTGATGCACGTTCTCTTGCATCTACAATGGTTCTGATCTGATTTTCTATGACACCCTTTTGAGTCTCATTTAAATCTTTATCTCCGAAGTTTTCACGTATGAATGTGCCTACATCCATTCCCTCCTGGATTTTAGATAGCACACTAGGATCGAGTCCCATTGCTTTTAGACCCTGAGTAAGACTTGCTTCTGCCCTATCTGCTTCCTGTTGCTTTTTCTCTGCGTCTTCTTTCTTTAGCTCAGCGAGTGCTTCATCATAACTTTTAAGTGGATTTAGCTTAGATGATACAAGTGCTTTAATTGAAATCATAATATCACTAAAGACATTTGACACCATTCGACCTAGTCCTCCGAAGGCATTCTTTACGTCTGCTACCAAGGCACTAGGATCCAGGAAATACTCTGTCAGTCTTCTTGCCCCGTCCATAATCATATTGACAAACCCTCTAAACTTCTCCATCATATTTTCTATCACCTGTCCAAAGGTCAGTTCCTTACCATTGTCATCCTTGAACAACCCACCCATAAGATTTTTGGCACCCTCGATCATACCAGTTGCTATTGCTTTCACATTGTTGATCACCTCTGTCAGTTTTCCTGGCTTGCCTTCCTCGCCGAAAGCATCTTTGATGAGTGCTTTGAAGGTCTTACCTAGGACTTTTGCTACAGTCTGAAACCCTGCTATTACAGGTGTTATGTATTCTGATATGGTAGTCGTGATGTCACTAATATTGATGCCTTTGTCAGCAAGCATCTTACCTAGGTCTACGCCAAATAGATCTTTGATCATATCATTTACGAATCCCCACATCTTATCAAGCATATTTTTGACACCATCTTTCGTAACCGTACTACCCTCAGCACTGTCGCCACTGAATAGACCCTGCACGAAGTTTGTTATGTCATCCCAGAAGGTGGTTACTAAACCTATGGCAAGTCCTACGAGTCCGAGTTTACCGATATTCTTTAAGAGAAACTTACCTATGGCAGGAAAGAAATTTTTGAATAGGCTAGTGAATCCACTCTTTCCTATCATCAATAGACTCCCTAGCATCTTCTTTACCCATCCACCTGCTTTCTTCACACCCTCTTTCGTGCTAGCCAATGCCCCAGGTTTATCATCGCCTCCTGCCTGCCTACTTGCCATTTTTGCTTCTTGACGATCTCTCGCATCTTTGTTACCGAAAAAAGCGAGGAGTTTATCCTGTTTGTCTGCGAGTTTTTCTTTTAATCCATCGACTGCTTTACCTATTCCAACTACGATTCCACCGATCATCATTTCAGGGGATCGTTTTATTGCTGCGACCATGTCCTCTCTGTTCTTTTTCATTGCTTCATGGACATTGGTTAACTTCTCTGTAGTCGCTCGACCTACGGCATGAAATGCCTGCTTCAGCATGGACCCTCGCTCCTTGGCATCAGTCGCAAACTTAAAAGCATTTTGTGCACCTTGTGATAGATTGGCACTCATCATTTTTAGATTCTCTATCGTTTTGACACCTGCGAGGTACTGCTTTTTGGTATCCAGAGACTGTTTCTTTCTCCACTCCTCATTAGATTTTACTAATGCTATGGTTTTGTTTCTGATATCAACTTGCACATTGTTCGACTTGATCTGTCGAGCCATATAGAGTTCGTCACGTTTCTGAGTCTCATCCATCCTAGAAAACTGTTTGTTCCAGTTGTCTATTATGTCCTTCATGAATCGTGTTGATTCTTTATTCTTTTGGATTTCTTCTGGTGTCATTTTATTCCCAAACTGGTGCTAGTAGATTATTGTCCTGATTCTGTTCGGACTTCTCTCTTTCCATTTGCATTAGGATCTGCGTAATGTAGATCTTTCGTTCCCATGGTAACATGGAATTTAAATCAGATAAGGCGTATCCATGATATTTGTGCAGGGCAAAATTTGTCTTGTAGTGATTAGCAAGACTGTCATGAGATACGCATATCAGAAAAAATTGGCCAGACCAGTAATCTCGTATTCAAATGGCTGACCGCAGGTAACGCACTTCGGTACCTTAGCAATGTATTTCAGTGTCGGCATAGTACCAAAGAAATCCTGCAATTTCATGAACTGCTCTGTCGACATTGAATTAATAAATTCTGTTTTCTCACTGTCAGATGCATCGTCAAAACTATGCATCTCTCCGTCTGCTGTATAAACCTGAGCTATGCAGTCCTTCATAATAGTAAAGGACTGATCTGTTTCATCTTCTATCTCAGCGATTCTAGATAACATATCCACAGACGGATATCTCATAATGACTCCGACCTTCCTGTCAAGCATTATTTTGTTTGTATGCTTATCGTCAAATTCAACTTTGACATGAGTAAGGTCGATTGTAAATTCTGTCCTCTCACATTCATCTTTATGAGGAAGCATCAGTGCTACCTTTGCTCCGACTGACTCTGCTCTCAGTCTGAGGAACAGATATTCAATATCGAATGATGGTAGTTTGTCTGGGTCGAAGTCTGGGTTATTCTGAACGCATTGTTTTAATATCTGCTTCGTTGCCTCTGACATTTCTGATGCAGTGCCGTCAGATACCTGTAAAAGTATTTTCTCTTCTGCAACTAAAAATGGTCTAAGTTTAAGTTTGTCACCTGTCGATGGTTGTTTAACCTCAAACGTCTTGGCGTTCAAGACGGGTAATGCCATAATATCCTTTCATGATTAAGGTCCTGTATCTGCATTCTCCTGTTGTTCTCTTTGTAACTTGGCAAACTCAGATGCGGGTAGTGTTGAAAAATCAAATGCATCGAAATCTTTGTTTGCTTTAGCACCTCGCTTCGTCCAGTCAGGAACACTGGTAGTAAAGAATCTATGAAACCCAAAGGTCACAGAAAACTTTGCTACGTCTGTTGATCCTGCGTCTAACGATATCTCGCCTATTGCTTTAGGGAATGCTTTTTCTGCTTTGATGCCAACAATCTTTTTACCACCTTCTCCTGTACCACCTCCCAAGGCATCATTGTGAGGATTATTGTCATGGTCCATCATACTTATGTGCATGTCGCAGGAGTATTCATCATGGTATCCGACAAATGCAGTTGTAGGATTCACAATCATATCCATCCAAGTATTGAATAGATTCCAGGTATTTCTTCCAGAGATATTTGCATCAACGAGGAAGTTGCAGGTTATGTCTGAGTATTGTATATTGTATCCAAACTGTTTTGGTACAGACTGTGTGAATCTCTCTTTTGTAATCAGAGTCTTTCCAGGGATGATCGCTGACTGGCATGCCAGTGCTATACCTGGTGCAGTCTTATCTGCGAGAGATCTCAATGAGTATCTGCCGTTGGATACATCATCGAAGTTTATGTAGACTACAAACAGATTCGTGTATCCGAATCCTTTATTAAAATATTCTATAAAGTCATCGATATTAAATCTCGCCGATGCTCCCTTTTTTGCCCCGGATCTTGCGTTGGGTAGTACTGACATTACTTCCTTGACATTGCTGATTTAGAGTCTTTAAACACTTGCCCTTCCGATGCTCCTACGAACCTCGCCACAGGCAGAAAGATCGCTACGTCCCATTCATCTGCTGGAATCTGAACTGCCAGACCTACCCGATTAATCAGGTACTTCTTGACAGCAGGTTTCACCTCCTTTATATTGGAGATCTTCTTCCAGTCGATTCGTAGAAACGTATCGCTATTAAGTTCTTTACCTTGCTGAAATCTCCTTAGATTATCAAGTAACGTCGCCCTATGATAGGGTGGCAAATAATGTAGATTTAACCCCATCAGGTGTGGTGGGGAGTAATCGAAGAAAATCGTTAACGGATACCTGTCCCAGTATGGCAACGTCGCCTTGTATTTGGCGTCGTATTCAAAGAAGAACATTTTCCCATAAACGATTCTCCTCCCTGTAAACCGAGCACGTTGATATCCTCCATCACGGAGAATATCTCTCGGTTTCATACCTGTCATTCCTGCCTTGGCACCTGCCTTGGCACGATTGTAGGTCGCCCTCGCTAGTTTCTTACCCTGCTGGATCTTAGTCCTAAACCAGTTCCTAGCATCTTTCCTTAGGTTCTTGGCAGTCCCAGTCCTTAGGGCATCTTTGAATCTATCGAGTAGAGATTCTGTTAGGTCTTGTCTGCGTGTAGCCATTAAATTTTGAGTCCGAGTGTTTTATTGAGATCCCGTTCTGTCCAGACTCGCCATTCGAGTCCATGTCGGGCACACCAATCCTTTGCTGCCGACCACTTGTTCTGATTTATCTGATAACGAATCTGTTCCTTGATAAATCGTCTATGGTTAGAAGTAGTAGGTGGTCGACACTGACTAGCAGGTTTTATCTCCACCAGGTATTTCTTTCCGTTCCTCAACTCAAAGTATAGATCAGGATAATATTTGTGAGGTTTATTCCAAGGATCAAGGTATGGGATTTTAATCTCTTCACTAGCCCACTTGACCACCTGAGGATTACCTTCGAGAAACTTGAATGTCTCCCTCTCCCACTTGGATCTAAAGATAACACTCTTGGGATTACCCAAATACTTCTCTGGTCTCTTTAAGGTGTATTTTCCACGCAGTGCCACAATTTATTTAGGGAAACCTAAATAAACAACGAAGGAGGTTTATGTCAACTGAGTCGTTTGAAGTAGGAAATAGATCTAACAGTACGTTGAAATGGCCACAGGATCTTGGCGATCAAGAGGGTGGTGAACCAAACTTTATTATTTTTACTGCTAAAAAGCGAGGTCTTTTCAAGGGATCGTCCAAGGAAAAGATTATCAAAACTGTAGGATTGCCGATACCAATCGGTGCCCTGGCATCACAATACAAAGCAAACTATGAGAATCAGTCGCTAGGAGCATTAGCTGGTGCCGCAATGGGTGCAGTCAGTGCTGCCGAACTCGCCGCAGAATCAGGAGGCAAGGGTGCAGAACTTCTAGAAGCAGGTCTCGGTGGTCTAAAAGGAAGTGGTGGCGATACTTCTAATATGGAACAGAACATGCAGGCAGCAGGATCTGCCTTGATAGCAGGTACCAATATTGGGAAGTTTCGAAACAATGTACTAGGCACAATACGAAATCCCTTTCAGTTTGTTACCTACTCTGGACCTGAGTTTAGAACCTACAGCATGAACTGGACAATGATACCTTCGAATAAAGAAGAGGCATTCAACATACATGCGATTACAAAGTTCTTTAAGAAGAGTGTAGTCCCTGGAGTTGCCTCCTCAGGCACGGCATTCTTTTTCAATATGCCTCCAGTATTTGGTATAGAGATGAGAGTCTACAAATACAGAGGTGGGCGAGTCCCACCTGAAAATGGATACGTACAGAGGTTCGCTAAATCAGTACTGACAAGTGTAGAGGTAGACTACAATGGTATGGGTGCTATCGTCCCTACCTTTGCTTACGACGGACGACCGACTGCTACAAAACTTACAGTGTCATTCCAAGAGACCACATTGATCACAGATGAAATGGTAGAGGAAGGTTATTGATGGCAAAACCAACAGCACAACCACAGACTACACAGTATTTCCAATCATTTCCCAAAGTCAAGTTTGACATTGACAAGACCTACAACTACAAGGATGTTCCTGACCTTACAGTAACTGCTAGATTTGCTGGAGGGGCACTTGACCTAGTAAGACAATATCAACCCTACTACATACCTGACGGAGAACGTCCTGACATCACCTCCTACAAGAACTACGGGACAGTACAGTATGTATGGGTTCTGATGTACGTCAACAATATACAGAATGTCTACAGTGATTGGCCTAGATCAGATAAGAGAATGGAGGAAAGGTTAATCAGAAAATACGGAAGTATCGCTAATGCAGTCGCTCTCATACATCACTACGAGGACAATCGTGGAAACGAGATAGACCGAGCACAGTACATTAAGGATACTGAGAATAACAGGCAGATAAACTTCTTTGATTTCGAGATAGAAGAAAACGAAGCGAAGAGAGAAATCATAATCCCACAAGAGGGTTATCTGCCTACACTACTGAATGATCTTTCTAACATTTTCGGACCTATTGCATAATGGCAACCACTCCAAAGAAGACCCATCCTGGTGCATACGAGATAAAGGAACTGACAGTTCAAAACTATGCAGGTGTCATGTTCGACATCTCTAGTCACTATCACATGATAGACATGTACGAGTCGATCTATGCACCGACTATGGAAATGAATATCTGGATGAACGATGCTGTAGGTTTGCTAGAGACGATACCCTTCTTTGGTGAGGAGAAGATATTTATTACCTTTACAACAAACTCCCAGGAGGAGGCAGTACGTAGAATTTTCCATGTCTTTGAGATAGATAATATCATGGAGGGTAATACTACTGCGGCGACCTACCGAGTGAAATGCATCTCACCTGAAGCGATGCTGAATACAAGACTACGAGTTTACAATGCATACGAGAGGAATCGATATTCAGACATGGTCCGTAGAATCTACGAGGAGTATTTCAACAGGGAACTAAAGACGATTTTCTCGAGGGCATACGAAAAACCTATAAACATAGAACCTACAAAGGATCAGTTCACGATCGCCTTTCCAGGTATGCACCCTTTCGAAGCGATGCATATGCTAGCAAGACGATCCCAATCTGACGTAGACTCACAGAAGATTACAGGTGCTCTATTCTTTTTCTGGGAGACGTTACAGGGATATTACTTCAGAAGTCTAGAGACAATTATGCTTCGCTTTAACGAACTCAGAGAAAACAATGAGATAGATGACATTCCAAACTTCGTTGTCAAACCGAAGCAGTTAGGAAACTCAGAGCAGTTGGAGGAGGCAGACTTCTATGCCGTGGAGGATTTCCAGTACAAAAACTATTTTAATACTCTACAGAATACTGAGCAGGGAATGTACACTCGAAAACTTCTGGCACATAATCTGCTGGAGATGACGATAGACGAGTACGATTATTTCTATGATAGAGATGCTTTAAGCGAGGCACATCTGAATCCAGATAAACTTCTGATCTCCTCTCGGTCAATCGCTCTCGCACCTGCTGAGTCAGAGAAAAAAGGATCCAAGCATAATAAATTTGCTCACGTAGAATATTATCCACTAAACGGCAGTGAGACTTCGGGGCAGAGCAACGAGGTAAACAAATGGAGACTGCATCGACAATCACAGATTAAGGCGATCGAGGCAGTGAAACTCTCAGTTGTTGTTCCATGCGATGATCGAATAGAAGCAGGTACCTGTATCACATTGGAGTTTTCTAGTAGACTACCCTATGCAGATAAATTAGAGCAGTACAGATCAGGTGCTTATCTTGTCACAGGTATCCATCATCAGATACGTGGCGATAAATATATGATGCGATTGGATCTATCTAAGGAAACTTACGAGAAGGGACTGGACGACGTTTTCCGAGTTGCTAATCCAAACCAGCAAATAGATCCAGATACAGGTAATCCAATGTCTCACTCGAAAGCGAAGACTCCAAGTACTATTGCCAAACGGCAGAAGCAGAGTGGGACTGAGGACAATGTTGATACAGATGATGCAATGTATAAGATTTTTCAGTTCTCATCCGATACAAAGGATGTTCCGACTGGTCCTCGGCCAAAGGAAACAGTAGAACGAGGTGACCCTAACTTTCCAGGACTTACATGATGTATCCAGAATTTACATGGTGGACAGGAGTCGTTGAAGACAGGCAGGATCCATTACGCATGGGTCGGTGTCGTGTACGTATTGTAGGATATCATTCTCCTGATATGCAGAAGATGCCTACGACGAGTCTACCTTGGGCAGTTCCAATGAACCCGATTCAGTCTGCATCTCAGACTGGTGTAGGTATGTCACCTACGGGACCTGTTGAAGGAACGCATGTTGTAGGATTTTTCCGAGATGGGACAGAGGGTCAGGAACCTGTGATCATGGGTACCCTTCCTGGTATTCCTACGAAGGGTGGATTGAAGGAGGGTGGACCTTTCAAGGACAATCGATGGAGACTTACCGAGTCGATGTACGAGGCGACGGGAAATCCAGACCAACCCTTCCAAAAGAATACGTCCACAGGGTCGCCCGATATTGAGGGTTCCGTTCCCCGTCGGCCAGCAGCACAGGTCTTTATTGAGGAGGGCACGTCATTAGACCCAGATGGTACCATGTACCAACTTAAAAACGAGGTGAAGGTCTGGGATTTTGATCCACTACCCTATCCGAGTGGTAGATTAATCGGCACTCCTACGATGCCTAGAGTCTCACTGGACTACAATAATCCAAAGGCAGGGCATGCTTTTATACAGGATCCAAAGGAGGCGACTCGAGTAAAGGACATATCAAACCTCGAGAAGTCTCAGTTCTATCTGAAGGAG
>VTLG01005472.1_pt1 | contig 14292 bp, 15 predicted proteins | sample 4694571 | NCBI WGS metagenome assembly VTLG01 (sample SAMN12604809, study PRJNA352737) | marine metagenome | biome: ENVO:00000447; feature: ENVO:00000209|ENVO:00000569|ENVO:01000036; material: ENVO:00002151; isolation source: viral sequences binned using virsorter ...
CCATCAAGCGGCATAGCAACATTGCCAATATTGGGTGGTCAGACCACAGTTATTTCTGGTGGCACATTAGGCTCTGGAAGCATTAGCAGTTTGTCCAGTGGGGTTCATTCTTGTTCTGGTGCATTTGGTTCTGGTACTAGCTGCATTGCCTCAACTACTGTTCAGATTGAAATTGACTAAATTTTGGCTATTATTAATAATATTATTACCTCTGAGAACCCTTGCTACACCTATCGTTCCTCAGTTCAAATCAGGGTCGAGTACGCAAAGTTCAACTTCGCAATCAGTAATTAATGAGACAATTACTTCGCACCAATACAACACAGGATTTTCATATTCTGCAAGTGGCCACAATATTGAATCAGCAGATGTTAATGGTTACATCAACCCCTCAACAGTTGCTGGTGAAACTCAAACTCTTAGTGGTGTCAAATTTAGTTGGACAAGTCCAGAACTTGAAGCTATACCAAAATGGAAAATAGTAAACGCTGGACAAAGTTTTTCATTAATAGAATCACTGCAAGGGGCTGGCCTTTCAAACGTAACTACAATAACCCGAACTATAAACACTACAACAACCACAGAAACAACCTCTGTCTTTGGGCAATAATTTTATTTCTTAGCCCTGCAAAAGTTTTAGCTAATACAACTGTTGCCTCGCCAAATAGCTCGGCTCAAGGGGTAGTCAATAATAATGCAACTATGATAACTCCCTCCAGCTTGCCACAGAATCGCTACAGTCAAGGAATTGTTTGTACCTCGCCCAGTTTGACCATAACTCCCTATTTAACAGACGCATGGAGCTTCAACAGGCCAATACAAACAGTTACCAAACAAAACATTTATGACGAGGATACAGGGGAAATAAAATATGTCCAAGAAACACCAAGATTTGAAAAAGATAATTACAACTTAAATTATGGAATATCGGCTCAATTTAATATCCCTTTGGGTAATGGTGGGGAACTATGCAAAAAGGCAGCAAAGGTAAATATTGAAGCTCAAGAGTTACTAATCAAAAAAACTAAATTAGAAATGGCTCTTTATAGGCTAGAGGTATGTGGTAAACAGGCCAAGCTTGGAGTAGTGCTGACAGGTGAACACGCAGTTACTTGTAAAGATGTGAAGCTTATACCCTTACCAAACCAAGTTTTGCCTCATACTCACAAAATAGAAACTAAATAGATTTATTTTTTTTAGAAAAACGCTTGGTTATATTTTTGATACCAGCTTTTGCAGCACCTTGTATCAGAGGGACAAGAGCCGCAGAGCTACCAGCGACCAGACCAATAGCAGCAGTAGAAATGAGTACTTCAGGTGTGCCAATAAAAGTCTCTCGAAAGGGTACGTCCTCATAAATCGTAATGCACTCTGTTTTGTCTGAGGATAACTTATGCCCTACAACTCTTTCAATGCGTTTTGCATTTCTGTAATCTCCAACAGCCTGATCTACCTTTTTATCAGGACACTCTGGGATTACCAATTCTTCTTTTTTCTTTTCTGATGTTTTAGTTTCTGGAATATCTGATTCTGGCATAGGTGGAGTTTCATTTGTAATAGGTAGATCTTCAGTAATCACCAACTGATCTGGTCTGTAGTCGATAGGGTAAAAACTAGGAAATAAAGACTCACCACAGGTCAGAAACACTCCGTTTGGGTCATCTAGTAAAAGCTGTGTGTTACCAGTGTTCTTTATATCTCTATGCTGATAAGTACAACCTACAACATCTATTTCTAAATTTGTTATTACAGGCAATACAGGATCAGGCTTGTATATCTCAGGAATATAGATCTCTGGAACATTTATTTGCCTTATACTAATCTCTGGTATCTCCATCTTTCATATCTCCAATAGAAATAGACCAGCCATCTTCTCCAAACTTACCAACTTCTTTTATTTGTGGTTTTTTTTGTTTTTTATCTAGTTCCTCGTGATACATTTTTATTTCGTTGTCTAGTTCTAAATTAAATTTTTGCATACGCAGCCAGTGAACAAGCTTATCAATATAATATTTAATTAATTTTTTTATAAATCCAAAAACCATTATTTTTTAGGGTTTATATATTCTGGAACTGTTGGCCCTGTCATATTTGGTAACGCATTATCCAAAACTTTTGGCATCATGCCTTGTACATTATCAAGCACCTCATTCATAACTCTAGCCTTAAACTGCTCAGAGGTAACAAAGCGGTAAGCGTAGTATGAACCGCCCAACATTGACAAGGTTAGAAAAAGCGACAACAATGAAGCTATCTGACAAATTTTTTGGAACATATGTGGAAAGAAGCGTTTATAAAGGCATTAGCACCAATAAGTTTGATGGTGTTGTTTTTGATTGTTGGTTTAGCTCCACTATATTTAATTGGTGGAATGATGACTAAACAAATGCATGAAAAAGTAAAATTTTAAATTACCAAGGTACGCCAGAACTCACAGTAGGACTTTTTGATTCTGTTATCTGTTCAGCTATTCTTGTTTCAATAGCTGTAACTTCATCAGATCCTAGTACAGCTTTAACCCATGCAATCGCGTTATCTTTTGTTATATCTTTATAGGCAGTAAAAGATCCAGAATCAGCTTCAGCAAGCCCGACACTGCCGTAAGAATATCCAGTATGATCTCCGTCTGCATCACTAGCTGTCCAGTGAACAGTAGTTACTACATCAGATAAACTTCCAACAGTTTTTGTTGCGTCTAAAGCGACAACATCCCAAGTTACAGCCATGATAATAATTTTTTATTATATTTTACTTTGATTCTACAGTCTGTACAACATCATTTAGTTTTTCTAATTGTTTTAACGCACCTTGATCTTCAATTATTGGCTGCATAAGTTTATTTTTTTCTGCAACTTTTTCTTGTATTTCTCTTTCTAACATTTGTGCTTTTGCAATATTCAAATCAAGACGGGTTTTTGTTTCGTCATAAAGTTCTTGAGGTGTAGCCATAAAATTAAATTCAGTTATCCAATATTACTAGGCAGCTTCAAGAGTTTCAACTTTTGTTATTAATTCCTGTACAGCAGCTACAAGTAAAGGTATTAATTTAGATTGATCTATTTGCTGGTATATAGGATCTCCTACTTTATCTGATATACCCTTATCAACATCAGCTTGAACAGCTACAGCATCTTTTTCTCCTGTAATAGCTTCTGGTACTGCTGTCACTTCATGTGCAAAGAATCCGTCAACTGTTTTATCTGGCTCAACTTTGAAATTAAATCTATATGGCTTAAGAGTTTTTAATCTTGTTATGCCATCTGATATAGCAGATACGTTTTCTTTTAATCTATAGTCAGAACTTGTGTTATAAGCAGTTGAATTACTAACTGTTGTAACTGAACCTACAACACTATTAGCACTATTATTTAGAAATTGTATATGAGTATCAGAAGAAGTAGTAGAAACAGCAAATCTACAAGTTCCAACCTCTGGATCTTGTATTCTTGTACCCGTATTACCACCACCAACATCACCTGAAGCGTTAAAAGTTACTGCACCGCCAGTTGCAATTCTCATACGTTCAGCATTGCTAGTAGCAAAAACCATATTATTTGCACCAGACGTTCTAAAAATATAAGGTGCAGAACTATCAGATGCTGATGCACTACCAGCAATTCTAAGTCCTCCGCTTAGTTGTAATATTCCTTGACCAGAAGTAGGTGTTAAATTGATACCTACTTCCCCAGTTGCTAATATACGCATCTTCTCACTAGACCCATCAACTCTAAATCTTATTGACGAATCTGCTGTTGCATTACTTGAATCTGCTGATAAAAATAATGAACCATTATCTGCAAATATAAATCCATCTTTATTACCACTGGTATCTACGAAGGAAAGCATACCAGCACCTGTACTAGCTTTACCAGCTATTGTCAAAGCATGATGAGCACTATCACTATCGGGACTTGATGTGCCAATTGCTACATTGCCATCCGAGTCTATACGGATTGCCTCGCTGTTTGAACCAACAGAAAAAACCATAGCCCCTGCTGTTCCACCAGCATTTAGAAATGATATTTTGCCTTTTGTTGTACCGTCCATTGCAAACCTTACATCTGCCGTTGCACCTGATCCATTTGAAGTATCAAGAAGTAAAACTGCATCATTTCCTGATTCTGCCTCAATAGCTAATTGACAATCACCGCCAGCAACAGTGTCTTTAAGGTGCAAAATTGACGTAGGGGTACCATGACCAATACCAATTCTTGAAGTACTAGCATCCAACTTAAACATATTTTGGTTTGTATCACTCTCTATCCTAAAATCAGTATCAGCACCATCTTCATTAAATACTGTCAATGTAGCTCCAAGTTCCATCCTTTCTACACCAGCAGTAGCAATATTAAATCTATCAGCCGCAGAACTAAATATTCCTGTGTTTAGGTCATCTCTAAAAGCTAGTGCTGGAGTACTCGCAGAGCCATCTTCAAGAGTCAATGTGCCGTCTAATTGAAATAGCTCTATCCATGCGTTATTAGCTGCATTTCTTATTTTAAGTGTTCCAGCCGAAGTGTCAGCCCACCATTGGTAAGCTACAGTTGTTGCTGGACTTGAAGAGTTTGAGTTATTTGATTGTATAGCAGCAAGGGCATTATTTAAGTCTGTTCTAAAAGCCGCACCAGATTGGTTGGCTATATCGTAATCATGTGTTGCCATTACTTAATCCTTTTCTTTTAAGTATATGATAGTTGATAACTTAAATTTAAACATATTTAACCACCTTTACCAAACCCGATTGCAGTGTATCTAAAATTAAGGTTTTTAAAGTTGTTGCTGGAATCTCTTACCTCAATTACAAATTGACTTCCTGTAATAGATGTAATTTTAAAATAATCTCCTGTAACAGCACCTTCAAGAGTAATTCCTACTGTTGGTAAAAATGCTGTTGTTGATCCTCCAAGAGATCCAGTGCCTGTGAAAAAGGGTGAACCAAAGACTACTGTCTTGGCTGAAGTTCCAGAGGCAATAGAACTATTTACAGTTTCTGTTCTACGTTTTACGCTTGCTTCAAAACCAAGTTCAGTAACATTTATATTTTGTGCTGGATCATTTGATTCAAGTTCACACTTAAATTTAAATCCTCTTGCAGTATATTCACCGTTTGCAAAAGTATTAAACTGAGTAAAGTTTGCCCCATAAGTGCAAGAAGTTCCGCTTGATATTGTTGCACTAGCACTTGCTGTTACTGTAAATGTGTTTGCATTTGGAACTGTTTGAATTTCATAGTTTCCGTCTGTTGCACTACCAGCAGTAAAATCTATGACAACAAAATCTCCTACAGAGTATCCATGTGAGGTTTTTGTAATAGTAATTGTAGTCCCGCTTTGTTCGTAAGTAGCTGAAACTGAAGTGGCGGGGTCTATATCAGTTGTTGCAACTAAAAGCTTTGCGTTCACATCATCTGCTTGTGTTCCGTCAAATTCAGTCCATGTATCAATATTTGCAGTTCTTGAGTCAATCAAATCATTAACAAAGAGACCAGAAGTCACAAATCTTCTTTTTAACATTAAGTTAAAGATTGCACCCATATCAACCTTATTTTGAAACTCATAAGTACCACTTGAATTAATCGGTCCAGCAAAATCAATATTTGATAAATCATCAATATTTTGTGTTATCGAATCCCATAATAAAGTTCCGTCTAAAAGTAAACCATCAAATGTAGAATCATAGAAAGTATTTACTTTTTCACCTTGAAATGGTGGTGAGTCAGTATCTTCTCTTTCCGTAAGTATTACTTGATTTGGTTGTGGGTCTGGTGCTGTAACTATAATTCTTGCTGCATTATCTGACCTGTTTCCAGTATCATCAATAAACTTAATACTGTAAGTTCCAGTAAGTGCAGGGACAAGTGTTTCTGTAATGTTTCCAGCAAGTTTAGGGATTATTTCTGTAGAGTTTTGAAATGTTGCTACTGCTGGGTCAACAGAGGGTGTATGCCTGACAGATACAGTTCCACCATGCAAAACGTCAACAGAGGTAGAAGGGTTAAAACGTAGTCGTACAAACTGATCTGAGACAGGTTCAAGAGTCAAACCGCTAGGATCCTCTGGTAAAGCCGTTTTTCCAACAGCAGTAAAACTATCAACAGTTGAAGTAGTTGAACTAAGAACTCCTAAAGAATTATATGTTTTAACTTTAAAACTATAGTTACCTAATCTTGATTCAAATAATTCAAAATCTGGTCTTGCTACTCTTACTCTTTGAGGGTTATCTTTTTCAAATTGAAATTCAACTAAATATTCTTTCGCACCTTGCACTGGTTCCCATGTAAGAAAAATTTTAGAAACAGCACGATTATTTAATACAACTATTGATTCAGTTGCAGAGAGGTTTGAAGGTGATGGTTTTTCATCTAGTAAAGTAGTTATATTTCTTGGATCTGCTGCAACAGTTGTGTCCTCTACTTGTGCATATTTATTTGTGTCATGGATTGTTGCGACTATGTTGTAATTAGACTTATCTTGTTCTGTAATTGAAAGCACTCTGTATGTTTGAAGCTCAACAGAAGTATTTTCAATAGCCCAAATACTGTTTGCTTGTGGAACTGCTGAAAACGCAGAACTTACAGTAATTGTTTTATCTGTAATAGTGCTTATTGCCCTTGTTTCCATACTGCCATCAGGCAAAACTACAGAAAGTGTGGCTGAGTTAGCTGTCGTCAAATCGGTGCTGTTAGAATCATCAACAATTATTTGAGTAGTCGAAACACCTGTATTGATACGGCCACCTCTGCGAACACCAGCCCTTAATGAATCAGCAATCCCGATTATCGTTGATGGTCTAACAATAACTCCAGCTTCAAGAGTTGTAGTAAAAGTTACAACTTCAGATTCTTTGTGATTTGAATATAGAAACCATCTTCCTAATCTATTTGCTTGCCCTCTTGAAGTACAGGCAAAAGTTTTAATTGTTTTTCTAGTTTTACCAAATTTTCCTATAGCATCAGATAAGGCTGTAATTTCATCTGTAGTAATTAATTCATAATTAATTTGTTGGGTATCATTGTCAAAGTATGAGACTTCAACTTCAGTAAATTTAGTACGTTGTCCAGCACCTTGATATGTAAATCCATTTTCTGTGACATTGGCATTAGTGAATAAATATTGAGGGTCAGATGTTCCAGTTGACAAGTCAGTGGGTCTATCTTGAGACAGTTGAAGAGTACCAACACCATAAAAAGGCATAGCGTTCATAATTGAACATAAATCATTGATAAGCGTATATGCGTCTTGTTTTTGACTTAAAATTATATTTGCTGAAAAGCGTGGCTCCGTTGTCTGAGTGATAGGGTCTGTAATCAGTTCACTTGAATAGACACTTGCAGAGTAAAAAGAAAAAACATCTAATGAATCCTCTTGTATCAAGCCATCAGACCCCCCAAAACCTTTGTCTGTTGTCAAAATGTCATATAAAACCCAAGCTGGATCTGAACACCACTCCTTATCTGTTTTAAATGTTCCATTAAATGTATATCCATCTGGATAAATTACCCTGCCATTATTAGAGTCAACTGTGGTTCCATGCGGTACTTTGATTTTGGTTCCCTTGATTTTATATTTTCTGGAAGGAAAAGATTGAAATTCTTGAGCATTAAATCTTAAAGCAACGTAAGCAAACCCCTGATATGCTCTTGCATCTGTGAGGATTTCAGTAAAAGATAAAAAATTTGAAGCGTTTTGTAATTTATTTTCTGTTGAATCAACAGTATTTCTTATGACTGTTACTGTCAAAGGAAAGCTTACAGTTGATGCAAGTTTTATTTCATAATCTTTAATGTATGGACTTGTTGCTTTTCCATTTATTACATCTTCAACTACTGGATTATGAACAGTTCCATCATTCTCAGTAATTCTTATAGACATTTTTACTTCTACACCATCAATATTTCCGTCATCTTTAAATTCTTGCAATGAAGGAAACTGTAAAGAGACTCTAAGACGATCAAATGCAGTTGTACTTGTAGCTCTAGAAACAGATGAAGAAAAAGTTACTGGAACTCCTACAGGCACAGTATTTGCTGTTGCAGTTATTTCTTGCAGTGCAGTTTGATTTGATGCACCATTTTTAAAAAAAACTTCTACATTTTGAAAATTTTCATCACCATTTGGATTTTGTAATGGAGTATTATTTAAAAAAATGCTTTTTCTAAAAGTATCTGTTCCACTTCCACCTTCGTCAAATATCGAATCTATTTCTCCGTAGCCAAGTAGATCAAACACTGTTGCGAATTGTTTTGATCTAAGTCCACCATCTACTAAATCAGGATCGACAACCTGTTTTTTAATGGCTGCTAAATCTTCACCTCCAATAAGTTCAGGCATCTAAGAAATCTCCTTTACAATTTGGGCAGTATCGACTGAAGAACTGATAATGATAGACCCTGAAAACACAAGTCCATATAAAATAGGAATTGGAACACCACTAGAACTAACATTTTGTATTCCGTTGAAATTATAAGAGCCTCGCATTGCTGGGTCTGTATCCCCAACAGAAGAGACTGAAGATGCTGGTTTTTGAGGGGAAAGAAGAGAAGTTACACCATCAATAATCATTGATGTGCCAATACTTGTCAAAAGTCCTCCAACACCACCTGTCAAAAGAGTAGCTCCTATAGATAAAGCATTATTGGCAACAAAATTAACAGCAGAACTGGCAACATCACCTACTAAATTTACCGCACCTTTAAAAACATTTGTTACCGACTTAAAAAACTTTTTTGCCCCAATAGCAACAGGAATAATTTGTATATCTCCACTGGCACTCATGTTTAATAAGTCATCACTTACAGAATTACCACCAATTTTTATTTTATATAATTGGTTGCTCATATGTTTATCAATACCAGCAAAATTTGCCCTTAAAAAACTTATTGCTTGCTGTGGGGTTTTTACAGCAGCTTCAAAAGTTGACTGACCTAAAAAGTCTTTCAATTTTCCATAAACCTTTATTTTTTTAAGCTGCATATCTAAAAACCTTTTCTGTTCCTTTAATATAATCTAAATCATATAGTTCTCTACAACTAAGTTTTTTTATTTCGTGATGCAAAATAAGATTATTTCCTAAATACAAAGCAACATGACTAAGTTTTTGTTCTGGTCCTTGCATAAGTAAAACATCATTTTCTTTAATATTATCTTTTTCTACTTCAATAAAACCAGATCCAGTAAGTACTTTTTCAAAATACGGATTGTCAGTAAAAGCTTTAATTTTTTTTGGTCTTTCCCAGTGTTTTAATTTAATTTGTTTTTTCTCTAAAAAGTAGTCCGTAACAAGATTCCAGCAATCCTGTTTTGCCCAGATCCAAGTTCTGCCAATAAGTGAAGGTGCTTTCCAGCCTTGAGGCTTTACAATATTCCAGCTTTTATGTTCAATGCTGTAAATATAATATGGATAGCCAACATATTCAGAAGATGCTCTATCACCATCAGAGGGTTCAGATGAGCCTGTAGGGTGACTATGCACAACTCCAAGTATTTCACCTCCTTTATCTTCGCACTCAGCCCAATCCTCTGGATCTAAAGCAAAAAATTCAAATTGATCCTCTGCAATATTTTTACAAGGCCAAAATATCTCTTTACCTGAAACAATAGCAGCCAATCCACAAGCCTCATTAGGTGCTTGTTCCTCTGCATATTTTATAAAATCATTTTTCCAAGTCATTTTTAAAAATTTTGTAAAGTGCCAACCAAAGGGAAATCTGCCCTAGTAACAAGTTTTTTTGGTGCTCCAATACCAATTAAATCAAACGTACTTACTAATTCAAATTGTACAATATCTCTGTTTTCTGTCACTTTTCTTTCTATAAAATAAATTTCTTGAGGTAATTCACTTGATGGGTCTGGTGTTCCATAAGGATTTACAGAACTTGGAAAGTTGACAGCATCTAAAAATCTACTTAGTGTACGTCTGCGTATTACTTTTGCTCCAGTCAAATCAGAAAATGCTGTAATCTGATTAACTGTTTGCAAGATAGTTGTAATAGTTCCAAGAATATTTGAAAAAGTGAGTGTTGGTCTGGGAAGTTTACCTTTTCCAGAATAAGCAAAACCCTCTGCCTCACAAGGCATTCTAGAATATGTATTTGACTGCCATACTATATCATTATTGTCTTTAAGATTATTGCCAGAGTGAAATAAAAAAACAGTTTCATTTGCGATAGTTGAATTTACATTGAATGACACAGCCCCACTTGTTGACTGTGAAGTTGTCCCTGTAACAGTAAAAGTATTTGTTGCAACTGTCTGTATTGTATAAACACCATCAATTCCATTTCCAGAAGTAAAATCAAGACTTAAAATTAACCCTGTTGAAAATCCATGTGAGTTAAGAGTGATTGTTATAGTTTGTCCTGACTGCGAATATGTAGCCGTTTTTGCTGATTTTGTATAATGAACATCAGCTTTTAATTCAACAGAAAACAATTCAATTATTGATTTGTTTGTAAGCTGTTGTAGTTCTGATACAGGATTAGCCATTAGGGTTCAAATACTTCTCTAAATGTTGTTGTAATAATAGCCCTTTCGTTATATGGTATTGATTTCGACCACGAATCACAAACGTATTGCCCAGCACCAGAAAGAGTAAAATCAACATTTGTAGGAGAAGTCACTAATGCATTGTCACTTGAACTTGCAGTCAATGTAAACGTGTTTGCATCTGCCGCAGTAACAACAGCATAACTTCCATCAGTAGGGCCTGAGCTAAAATCAACTGTTAAAACATCACCAATACCTACTCCATGATTAGTAAAGGTGACTGTAATTATAGTTCCAGCAGAACCGCTACCATCAGATTGAACAAAGGTTCCTGTTTTTGCACTAAAACCCTCTGCTGGTGGAGTAAAAGTAAAACTTGCCTGATCGTTTACACGACTTCTTAAAAATGCTTCTATAACATCAGCTTGAGTTTCAGAAACATTAAAAGTCAAATCATATACTTTAGGATCTTGTGTTAGTGGTAAACCAAATATAGTCCTAAATTCATATCCATCACCCAAAGCAGTTGTTCTTATTCTTGGATTGCTTTTTTTCCGCATTCCATAGGTAGGAGTGATTGAAGGAAATGTTGCCATTATGGATTTAGTAAACCTCCTGATCTTTGTTCTTGAATAATTGTAGTTTGGACAACAGAAGCTATAAGCTCGCCAAACTGTCTACCGCCTTGCTCTGCTGATCCTTGAGTGTCCATTCCAGAGCTATCTACATTTATTGTAATGTTATTTACTGTGCCGCCACCAATTTTATTATTTGGAATTATATTGCCACCCTTTGAACCCATTTGCAAAATCTCAGGCCCTCGCTCACCAACGAGGAAAGCACCACCAGCAGAAACAGGGCCACCACTTGCTCTCCTACCAAATAAACCTCCTATAAATCCACCAATACCACCACCACCACCGCTTTTCTTGCCACCTCCAAACACATTACCAAGAAATCCACCAACAGCGTTTCCTAAGCCAGAAACGGCACGTTGCATGGCAACCTCTACTAACTTTCTTTTAAGGTTATTCAAAACACCTGTGGCAGCTTCAGCTAAAGACTTTGTACCCATAACAGCATCAGTTAATCCTTGAACTACTCCATCTTCAACACTTTTACCAATCTCCATAAATGTATCTTTAAGTTCTTCAGCTTCTTTTTTCGCATTTCTCTCAGCTTCTGTTAATTGTTCAACACCTGTTTTTATATTTTGAGTAACAGGAACAATATTATTTTTTGCGTCAAGTTGCTCTTTTACTGTGTTTGTAACACCTTTTTCAACCTCTGAATATTCAATAATTTTTGGAATTAATTGGTCTACAGACTTTTTAATTTTTGGGAAAGGATTTTCAAATTTTGGAAATCTAATATCCAAATCCACTTGTGGTAATTCAATACCACCAAGAAGTTTTCTTAATGGTTCTGGTATAAGTTCAACAACTTTCTCAAATGCTCTTTGAAAAAACTTGACTATGTTTTGTGCAGTACCAGAAACTAACTTTCCAACCCCTTCAAAAAAATTAACTACAGGTTGTGTAGCTGTTATAAATCCTTCAATAATACTTTTTTGTAAATTAACTATGTTTCTTATTGATACACCAATAACTCCACCAATAACTTTTCCAATAAAGATTATGTCGTTTGAGACTTTTGTGATTGCTTCTTTAATACCTATCCAGCCTTGTTCCAAATTAAATAATGTGTTAGTTGCGTCTACTCCTATCGCTGTGGCTATGACACTACCTATCTCTCCAACAGCAGCAATGATAGCTCTGAATGGGGCTGCGACTAATTGGGCTGCACTAGCGAGAGCTTCAACTGTAACAGCAGCGACTTTAAAAACTTCTCTTATAATTACACCAAACTCTGAACCATCAGCTACAAGATTTGTAAACGCTGTTCCAAGTCTTGTTAACTGTCCTTGAATTGTGTTTGATGCTGTAAACGCAGCTTGGGCAGCCGTATCTTGTGCGTTTGCTTGATTCTCTAAGTTTTTATTGAAACTTACAAGTTGGTCATTTAACAATGGTAATATTGCTGTTCTTGCTTCAACAGATCCAAAGAATTTTGCAAGTGTTTCTTCACTAGCTCCACCCTTTGCAACAAGCTCTTCTAATACACCTCCTAAACCTTTTGTACTTAAAGCGGTAGCACTAAAGTCTATTCCAAGTTCTTTAGCTGCGTCAGAGGCTTCTTTTGTTGGTTTTTGAATCGCAGCAATAACTTGTCGTAATCCAGCAAAGGTTGATTCAACAGGAACACCAGTTGCAGTAACAGTAGATATTGCAGCATTAAGTTCATCTATCCCGACACCAGCACCAGCCGCTATAGGTGCTAAACGACCTATCTGCTGTGCATATTGATCTACAACAATTTTACCATCATTCTGTGTTTGTATAAATCCATCAACTAATTTTGCCGCCTGATCTGACTCAAGACCATAAGCATTTAGAACTGATGTAGTAGCATCAGCAACAGTAGCTAATTCAGAGAATCCACCAGTTGCACCTAACTGTGATGCCTTCAATACGTCTGAAAGTTCTGCCACCTCACCAAAGCCAGCAGATGCTACATCATAAGACGCTGATAAAAGATCCAAAGAAGATACCTGACCACTTAGTTCATTAGATAAGCTTTTAAGTTTTGGATTTAAAGCATCAACATCAACTCCAAGAGTTTTCACTTTTGCAGTGGCAAAGTCTTGAGTTGCTAATACGCCAAAGGCTTTACCTAAAGCGGCAACAGCAGTAGTTATTCCAAGAATAGGTAAAAGTGCAGCTTGTAAAGCTCCTCCAGCAGTCCTAAAACCAGCAGCCGCAGTTTTAGCAGATGCCCCAGCACCAAAAAATCCTTTACCTAGAATTGGTAAATTTTTATTTGCGTCTTTTAATTTGCTGTTTGTTCCGTTTACAGTTTGATTAAATTTTTGTGCCTGTGTATTTACATTCTTTAACGCTGTAATCGCTTGGGTAGCACCAACTCTTAGTTCTACATTGGAAACTGCCACGACTAAACAATAACTCCTTTAACTATATCTTGATTTGCGTTTGATTGCATCTAACTCTTTTTTTTCTCTTTCACGTTTTAACTCATAATATCCAGCAAAAAATATTAACTCCTCTTCAGTGAGTTGTGTTCTTAATTCACTTACTGTCTTACCTAATTCTGTTGCAAGGAAAAACTCAAAATTTAACCAGTTGTCCCCCTTTAGGATTCCTTTACGTTATCAATAGTTGCGTTTTGGTTTATACCAAATAAAAATAACTCAATCTCATTTAGTACATTTTCTGGTAACTCATTTTGCAAGTTAACAAAATCTGCTGGGTGAAATGCTTTTGTACCATCTTCATTCTCTGCCAACTGACAAAGCATGTGTGTAGAAACAACTAATGGATCATCACTGCCAGCCCTTTGCGTTGCTCTGGCTCTGTCTGCCCTTGTAATAGCTTTAAAATATAAACTGACTATAGTTTTGCCGTCATCATTTTTAACGTCAAATTTACGCCTTTTAGAAAGGTCAAAAGCGTCCTTTAAAAGGTCGAGGGTTTTCTTTTCTGCCATAAATTAAATGCGAAGTAATTTTAATTTACTATATTGCTGAAGTAATTGCACCAGTTGTTATAAACGAAATGTTTATAAGCTGTGTTTCTCCAAGTGTTGCTGCATATTCAGCACTTGTAATTATTCCAGAAAAACTTAATTTTTTCGCTGAAGTATTTGAATCAGGGAACAGTTCAAATAATGCGTCACCATTGTCACCAGTTGTTAATACATCATCAATAAATGTTGTGTAGCCAGTACCTGT
>VTLG01010699.1_pt1 | contig 14291 bp, 6 predicted proteins | sample 4694571 | NCBI WGS metagenome assembly VTLG01 (sample SAMN12604809, study PRJNA352737) | marine metagenome | biome: ENVO:00000447; feature: ENVO:00000209|ENVO:00000569|ENVO:01000036; material: ENVO:00002151; isolation source: viral sequences binned using virsorter ...
AAGTAACATCTGGAGATGTATCAGTCATCTACCAAGGAGATGTAATATTAGGAAGGCTCGCAATGGGAGCTGACTATCTTAACCCAGCTGCTGCTGTGGAACTGTACGCTGGTACAGGAACCGCACCTGCTGCATGGTAATGTACATACGGGGAGTTAACGCTCCCCTTTTTATTTATATAATTTTATGGCTTCCACGACAATTGATAACGAGACCGAACTCTCCGCTGTAAATGCTATCTTGGGAGCTATTGGTCAATCCCCAGTAACTTCTTTAGTATTTACTAACCCAGAAATATCATTCATATATAATTTACTAAGAGATTCTAATGTTGATGTACAGTCGGAAGGCTGGCACTTTAATACAGAAAGACATGTTAAGTACACACCACAAGATGTTAGTGGTGTAAAGAAGATAGCTATCGGTAGTGATATATTACAGATGGATGTTACTGATGGTTGGAGTAAAAGAAACTATGATGTTGTTAAACGTAATGGTTATCTATATGATAAGATGGATCATACAGATGATTGGGATGAGTTAACAGATGGAATAGATTTAGATATAGTAAGATTAATATCTTATGTAGATTTACCCGAACCATTTAAAAGATATATTATCTATAAAGCTTCTGTCAGAGCTGCTACGCAGTTAGTAGGTAATCCTCAGTTAGCTCAACTATTAGCTCAACAAGAAGCTATGGCTAGAGCTACAATAATGGAGTACGAATGTAATCAAGGCAATCATACTATGTTTGGTTTACCTGAAGATAGTACTTATAATGCTTATCAACCTTGGAGGTCATTAGGGAGATAATGGCTGGAGTAACACAAACAATTGATACATACTATGCTGGTATATCACAGCAATCAGATTTAAAAAAGTTTCCAGGTCAAGTAAAGGATATAATAAACGGTATACCTGATGTAACTGATGGGTTATATAAAAGACCTGGAGCTAAACGTATAGGTACTACACCGTTAGCTAACGTACAAAGTAATGGGTCTTGGTTCCATTACTATAGAGATGAGACAGAAGGTTCTTATATTGGTCAAGTAGCAAGCGATGGTAAAGTTAGAGTATGGAGTTGTAATGATGGTGCTGAGAAAAATGTATGGTATGCAACAGATAACGCTGCATATAATGCTAGTACTGCAGCTCATACATCTATTACTGGATATCTAACTCCTAGTTCTGCTACCTCCACAGAAGATATACAAGCACTAACTATTAATGATACTACTTTTTTAAATAATAGAACTAAAACTGTTGGTACTACAGGTACAACAGATGCTAGAGATCATACATACTTTGCTTATGTAGATTTATTAAGAACAGAAAATGGTAGACAATATTCATTAAATTTATATAATAATGAAACAGCAGGTACAGTAAAAACAGCAACTAGGCTAAGAATAAAATCTGATACTTTAGCTGAAGGAGGTGGTACTGGTGGCTGTCCTGGTATAGGTACTCAAGTATTTAGTGTAGATAGTGGTAGTAAAAAGAATTTAATATTTCGTATAACAGCTTTAGGTCAACAAGGTCAAGTAGGCAGTTGGGATCATGAAGGAGTTTCTATACATACAGCATTTGCTTGTTCCTATAATAGACAAATTGTTTTATTACATGGAGGTGAAGGCTGGGAAGTTGGTGATGAAGTAACAGTAACTTTAGATCAAGCTCAGACTTCTTATGATTACACTGTAATTGTAGATGAAATTGAAACATCAGCACCTAAAAATAATATAAAAGCAGTACGTCCTACACCTACACCATTTGATGCAGATACAGCTGTAACTGTTGACTCTATAATAGGAGGTATAATCGCTGAATTATCAGGTACTGGTATTAGCCATAAGGTTATAGGTACTGGAATCTATTTATATTCTGATAGTACTTTTAATGTAGAGATACTAGAAAAAGATTTAATGAGAGTAATGCAATCTGAGATAAATGATGTTTCAGAATTACCTACTCAATGTAGTGATGGTTATATAGTTAAAGTAGCTAATTCTAGAGATTCTGATGAAGATGACTATTACCTTAAATTTGTTGGTGAAGGTGGTAAGGACGGCCCTGGTGCATGGGTAGAATGTCCTGCTCCAGGTATAGTGAAGGGATTAGATGCTACTACTATGCCTCATGTATTACAACGTCAAGCAGACGGTGACTTCTTAGTAAAAAAATATACATGGGAAGATCGTTTAGTTGGAGATGATAATACAAATCCATTGCCAACATTTGCTGATGGTTCATCTAAAATAAATAATGTATTATTTTTCCGTAATAGATTAGCTCTTTTATCTGGATCAAATGTTATATTATCAAGACCAGGAGAATTAACTACTCCAAGTTTCTTTGGTAAAACAGCTCTTGCTGTTAGTTCTGTAGATCCTATTGATATATCTAGTAGTTCAGAATTTCCATCTGATCTATTTGATGGTATTGAAACAACATCAGGTTTATTAGTATTCAGTACTAATCAACAGTTCTTATTGTCATCAGATGCAGAAATATTAAATCCAGATACTGCTAAACTTAGAAGTGTTTGTACGTATAATTATAACAAAAATTTACCTCCTATATCTTTAGGGACAACTGTAGGTTATCTAGATAACTCAGGTAAGTTCAGTCGTTTCAATGAGATGCTTGGTATACAAAGAGAACAAGAACCACTAGTAGGTGAACAAAGTAAAATTGTACCTACCTTACTACCTAAAGATTTAGACTTACTTACTAATTCTAGAGAGAATCAATTAGTATTATTTGGTAAAACAGATACTGATATAGTCTATGGATATAAATATTTAGTAAGTGGAAATGAGAGACCACAGCAAGCATGGTTTAAGTGGAAGTTTAACAATCCTCTTAAGTATCATTTCATTATTGATGATAATTATTATTTATTAGATACTGATAATTTCTTACAGAAAGTTAGTTTAATGCAAACTGATGTTGATCCTAGTATTGATGAAACTGTAGGATCAGATACATCTAACTATTTAATACATCTTGATAACTGGATTACTGTAAGTGGTGGGTCTTATAATAATAGTACTAAGTTAACTACATTTACTAACCAAGCTACATGGCTACCTAGTGTAACTACACCTAATGGTAACCTAGTTATAGTAGATATTGATCCCAATTCAGTTAGAGTAGGTAGGTATGCAGATTGTACATTATTAAATAATAATCCTAATGATGACTTTACTTTACCTGGTGATTGGTCTAGAGAAGTAATCTCTATAACAGTAACTAATGGTGGTAGTAATTATACTTCAGCTCCTTCTGTTAGTATAACTGGTGGTGGAGGTACTGGTGCTGAAGCTACTGCTTCTATAGCAAACGGTGCAGTAACAGCTATAACTCTAACTAACAATGGATATAACTTTACCTCTGCTCCTACAGTATCTATAAGTGGAGGAGGAGGATCTAGTGCTGCAGCTACAGCTGCTATCCACGATGGTTCATACTATATGGGATATCTATACGAGTATCATGTACACTTCCCTCACTTCTATTTAACTCAAGTACAAGGTAAACAAGCTAAAGCTGATGTCAATTCATCACTTATTATACATAGAATTAAATTAAACTTTGGTAAATCTGGTCTCTATACTACTACACTATATAGAAAAGATAAAGCAGATTATAGTGAAACCTATGAATCTTCTATATCAGATGAGTACTCAGTATCTGATGCACCATACTTACCAGAACAAGTACAAACAGTACCTGTCTATGAGAAAACAGATAATGTAGAAGTTATTTTAAAATCATCACACCCAGCTCCTGCTACATTAAATGCATTGACATGGGAAGGAGACTATTCACAGAGAAACTATAAACGTGTCTAAATACATTCACCCAATAACATTGGAGGCTGCCATGGAGGTGGCCTCTAATTTACGTCCAGAAGACCTCAGAGAGCTTGAAGAAGGTCACGGGCTAGATCGTATGGAATACTTTAAAGAAGTGGCTTATGATCCATCCTGTGTGTATTTCGTGGTGCCTAACGGTAAGACTGCTGGTATGGCAGGCGTAGATACAAATGGGGCTATATGGATGATGTGTACATCTGCAATACATGAGTATCCACTTACATTTGCTAGAGAAGCTAAAAGGTTTGTTGAGAGTAGAACCGAACCTTTACTATGGAATATTGTCGATAAACGAAATATTGTTCACCTAAAACTACTCAAATTTCTAGGTTTTAAATTCTTAAGAGAACTTAAGCATGGACCTAATCAATTGTCCTTTATAGAGTTTTGCCGTGTGTGCAAGAAATCCAGATAAAGATCGAGCTAAAATAGAAAAGGCTAATAAAGATTATGCCTTTAGATCTAAAGGTAACCAGTTTCATAATAAAGAAACTAGTTATGTAAGAGGTAAGAGAAGAAATGTAATCGGATTTAGTAGAGGTAGATCTGATATACAAAGTAAAGCTTTATCTATCATTGGTAAAGGTAGACAGCTAAAAGAAGATGCCGCAAGATCTTATGCTATAAAAAGTTCAGCAAAATCGGCTGAAGGTGGTAGATCTACAAGAGCAGGTAGAAATGAGTACCTAGCATTATTAACTAAACAAGCACGTATAGAAAGTAAAATTAGTAATACATTAGGAAGAGATCAATCTAGTGCTATACAAGGTATTACTAGACAGTATCAAAATAAAGAAGCTACTAATAGAAGTAAATTAGGATTACCTCCTGAGTATGGTCCACGTGTAATGTATAGGAAACAAAGTTTATGGGAAAAATTACAACCAGTTAGAGATATAGTTGGCCTAGCTACACCATTTTTACCTGAATAAAAAATGACAGAATCAAGATCTTTTACCGCATTTCAAGGTAGTAGTTTAGGTATCAATACTGCTGCAACTAACTACTTAGAAACTGAAGCGGATATGACTAAAGCCGTCAATGAACAAATTGACGATAACATTAAAATGATGAATAATCATTTTGATCAATTAATAAAAATATCAAATGAATCCCATAATGCTAAAAGTAAACTTATAGGAGAATTAGCTCAATTTACTAAGCAAGGTAAATATATTGCAGATTGGGCTATAGCTAAAGCTGATGCTAAAAAAGCTTTAAATAGATACTATAATCCAAATGAACACAAACATAGATTTAAAGAAGAAGCTGAAACTGGTGCAGTTGAAGACGAATTAAAGCAGCAAGAAAAAATTAACTATACCGCTGCAGGTGAAATTGAAAATGAATTACCAGAATTAGCACATGCTCTAGCGACAACTGATAGAAGTAGAGTTGCTCAAAAAGAAATATTTAGTCAATCTATTGATCAATCTGAAGTATTTTTTGAACGAGCAGCAGCAACTTTAGAAGTTGAAGTATCTCCTGGTGTATGGAAGACATGGGATGATCCAGGTTTAACATCTGAAGAAAGAGAAATTATATCTAGAGAAATAGATGAAGTATTTATAACTAGCTTACAAGATCAAGGTTTTAATAAGCGTTTGATGGATAAGTACTTACTACATCCTATGCTTAAAAAACATAAAGATAGATTATCTAAAGCTGCTGCAGAAGAAGCGGCTGGTTTGAAAGAAGCACGTAAACAAGACCGTGCTAATAAATTTATCAATGATTTTAAAAGTGCTTATGATTCACAAACTGAAAACCCTGGTCAAGTTATAGAGAATTATTTAAATAATTATCAAGGGTACCATTCTGCTAGTTCAGGATTAAAAGATAAAGGTTTTGTATTAGCAAAACAAGAGTTACAAACAGTTATTTTAGATGGTTTAGAATCTGGTGAACTTGATTGGGAATGGATAGAGGAATCTTTACAGTATGAAATCAAACCTCATGATGGAGGTAAACCTAAATCAATAGAAGATTATTTAGTTAACTTTGCTCGTCCTATCAGGATAGCAGTAGACAAAGCTAAAAATGATGCTGTTGAAGAGGCTAAGAGAGAAAGAAGAAATAAAATAGAAGCTGATGAAAATGCCTATATAGATGAATGGAGGAGTAGAGATGAACCTCCTGAAGAAAAAGAAGTCCAAGCTGCCTGGAAGGATCTATTAGAAAAGAATGGAGAAGCAAGTGATAAAATAAAAAACTATGCTAGTAAGCAAGACATCGCTGATATTGATATAGATAAGAATTTAAGTGTTAGACTTTATATCAATGGAGAACAGTTAAAAGCTGAAGATTTAGATGGTATATCAGATCCAAAGTTAAAAGCTACATGGTTACAAAGAATTCAAGAAGGTGGTTTAACTCAAGCAGAAATATCAGCTAGAGACACAATGGTACTTAGTAAACTTCTGAACCGTTTACAAGAAAAAGATGCTGATTCAGCTGTATCTAATCCTAGCTATGAACCTATAATGACTCAAGCTAAACAATATTATATTCAAAAATATTTAGCCGAACTTGGAGCAAATCAGTCACGTGAAGACGCTGTAAGGATTGCACATCAAGATACTGAGGATAAAATATTAGCTGGATATTTTGATACAAGACCTAGAGTCAGTAGAGATCAAACTAGAGCTGATAATCTTATTTCTGCTAGAGCTGCTGTTATTAAAGATCCTTCTATTGTAAATAGTTCTGATTTATTAATTGGAGAAGAGGAGCCATTAAAAGCAGCTCTACATATGATCACTTATAAAAAAGGTAATATACCAGGTTATTACAGGGAACTAACTCGTGAAATGAAAATAACTCCATATGAGTTTATGATAAATAGATTAGTTTCTACTGGTATGCTAAAAAATAATGATACAGAATCTATTCCAGAACGTGAACTAACTCCAGCAGGTCAAGATTTACTTCTATATAAACCTTCTCCTTCTAGAACAAATAGAGCATTAATAGAGACTACTCTTGAAGAAAACAATGAAGAAAAAGTAGCACCACTATTAGAATTAATTGGAGTAGATTCTATCGAAGGAGTACTAGACGTACTTAGAGAAAATGCACAGCGTAATAATCAGTTATCAGGTTATGAAATATCACAAGTAAATATAGACCCAGCATTAGAAGAAGAACACAAACAAGTAGTCGGAGAACAATCACCCTATATGCGACTTAATACAATGCTTCCAGGTGTAGCTACGGCTTACGTGGAACAAATATATAACGTATAAAACAATGCCTATAGATGAGTCTTTAATAGATACAGAGGCGATGCAGCAATACCAAGCTGGTCAAATTGAGTATCTAGACAACAGTAGACAACAAGAAGAAGCTCGTCAAGAATTACAAAAACAAGATGAGCAAGTAGAAGAACAAGCCGTCAATGAACAAGCAGATCCAAGGAATGCAGATCAATGGGGCTTAAAAGCTATTGCTAAAGAATTACAAACAGTCGCAACTGGTGGATTACAGGATACTGCATCTTCAATGATGACATTCCCTGAACGTGTAGCAGATGCAGTAACTGGTGAAGTACAAAGAGAAAGAAAAGAAAAAGGTTATTATAGACCTGAGTGGGATCCTCTAGTAGATCATAATAACCCCATCGTTACTAAAACATGGTGGGGTAAATTACTAAGAGGTACTGTACACTTTGGTAGTATGGCTGCTGCTATCGTCCCTGCTGCTAAAGTAACTGCAGCTAGACTAGGTATAGCAGGTACAGGTATAATGGCTAATAGTTTAATTAGAGCTGCTGGAGTAGGTGCTGCTTCTGATCTGATATCTAAGGAATCAGATGGAGATAATGCATTAGCTATGCTAAGAGACAGATACGGTTTCATGGATACTCCTTTAAGTACTAGAGAAACTGATCACCCATTAATGATGAAGTTTAAAAACATTGTTGAAGGTATGGGTATTGGTCTCATATTTGATAGTATAGCAATGTCTCTAGGTAAAGGTAGTGATATCGTTAAATCACAGATAGAAGCAAGAAAGAAAAGTGTTGAACTACAAACACTAAGGAAAGGTATTCAAGAAGTAAGACGTAATGAATTCGGATTCCGTGGTAGTAAAAACAAACCGATAGCTGATCCTCATCAAGCTGCTCATATATCTGACGATGATCCATTTATTGTATGGTCTCAACAGAAGAGAATAAGAAGTGATTGGGGAGCACAAGAAGGTTCTACAGCTTCAGTAACTACACCAGTACAAAGAGAACGAATAGCTAGAGAAGCTGATATCAGTGAAGATACAGTTGATGAAGTTTTACAGAAACTATTGAGTAGTGAAAGATATCAAAAAGTTCTTAAAGAAGTAGGTGGTAGTAGAAGAAGATTAGTAGAAGTATTTGGTGATTCTATAGCTGCACATCAACGCATTACTCAAGGTAGGAATGCAGCAGATATGGATTCAAGTGAATATCTTGCAGAATTATTTGAATCTTTTGATGTATATGACAGTGGTACAAATGATGCTATCAAGACTCTAACTAGTAAAAATGTAGTAGTAGCTGATTTAATTACTGGTTCATTATTACATCAACTAAGAGACCTTGGAATAGCTGGTAGAGAGATAGCAGACTTTGCAGACTTAACTGATATAGATGGTCCAGCTGATCAAATAGTAGATACTATGTTAACTCTACTAACTGAAGTAAAGAAAGCTAGAATTGTTAAGTCACAAAACTTTAGAGAATTAGGAGCTGGTAAGAAGAAGAAGTTCTTAGAAGAAACTTTAAGTCAAGATATGGCTGATACCAGGGAATCTATTATGTCTATATTACAGATATCTAAAGATGATCCTGATGAGAATATGCTTAATGCATTATTTGAAGCATTCTCTTCTATGAAGACAGTTAACAGTGTAGATGACTTTGATAATTGGGCTAGGAAAATGATCATTGGTGGCGAGATTGAAGGCAAGAAACAGACTGGTGCTGTCGTAAGAGAATTAGGTGGTGTTATGACACATAGTATTCTAAGTGGTCCTAAGACCCCTGCTAGAGCTATTATGGGAACAAGTACTGCAACATTCTTAAGACCGCTTTCTACTACATTAGGAGCTGCAATGCAGTATCCTTTTACTGGAGATGCAGCAACACTAAGAGCTGGTATGGCTTCAATCAATGCTATGATGGAAGCTATCCCTGAATCATGGACGCTATTTAAAAGTAAACTGGATTCATATTGGAAAGGTGATATTTCTACAGTTAAAACTAGATTCTCTGAATATACTAGAAACGATGAGAACTGGGAACTATTAAGAAAGTGGGCTGAAAGTCCTAATTCTGGAGCTACAGATGGAGATAGAGCATGGTTTGCTATGGCAAATATGGCTAGATCTATGAACAATAATAGGTTCTTAACTTATTCAACTAAGTTGATGGCTGCAACTGATGAAGCTTTCGCTTATATCTTAGGTAGAGCTAAGATGAGAGAGAAAGCTATGAGATCAGCTATGGACGCTCAGAAGAAAGGAGCTTTAACAGCTTATTCTGAGATAACTCCAGAGTTAGTTAGAGTATATGAAGAAGATTTCTATCGTCAAATATTTGATAGTAACGGTGATATCATAGATGATGCTGTTAAATGGGCTAGAAAAGAAGTTACACTTACAGAAGAATTGAATCCACAAGGCTTTGCTGGTGGTATGAACTCTGTATTCCAAGCTAATCCTTGGGCTAAACCTTTCTTCCTATTCGCTAGAACTGGTGTAAATGGTCTTAAATTAACTGCTAAACATACACCTGGATTTAATTTCTTAGTAAAAGAATTTAATGAAATAGCTTGGGCTAATTCAAATAATATTGATCATTTAGCTAAATATGGTATAACTACTGCTGCTGAACTTGCAAATGCTAAGGCACTGCAGACTGGCAGATTAGCTATGGGATCAGGGTTAGTTAGTATGGCAGCTTGGTCTTGGATGTCTGGTAATATGACTGGTAATGGTCCTACAGATAGACAAAAAAGACAAGCATGGCTTGATGCAGGATACAAACCTAGACACATTAAGATAGGTGGTCTATGGGTTGGATATGAATCCATCGAACCATTCAATCAAATAATGACAATGATTGCTGATATAGGTGATCATAGTGAATTGATGGGTTCTGAATGGACTGAACAGCAACTACTTAAAACATCACTTGTATTAGCTCAAGGTATAACAAGTAAATCTTATCTTGCTGGTATGCAACAGTTTGTCGATTTATTTGGTGGTAGACCTGGACAAGCAGAACGTATTCTTGCTAACTTAGCTAATAACCAAATACCTTTAGCTGGTTTAAGAAATGAATTAGGTAAAATATTTACTCCTTATACGAGAGAATTAGGATCAGGTATTGACCAAGCTATTAGAAATAGAAACTTGATTACTGAAAATATAGCTAGGGAACCATTACCAATAAAATATGATTTACTTACTGGTAGACCTATAAAAGATCATGACTTTATGACTAGAATGTTTAATGCATTTAGTCCTATATCATTGAATTTAGATAATACTCCTGGTAGAAGATTACTATTTGATAGTGGTTATGATTCTAGATTATCAACTTATTATGGACCTGATGGTACAAATTTAACTGACTCACCTATACTTAGATCTAAATTTCAAAAAGCTATAGGCGAACAAAACTTAGAACGTCAACTAGATAAACTAGCTGAGAATCCTAAAGTTTTAGCTTCTTTAAAAACAATGCATGAAGATATAAGAAGTGGTCGTAGAGGTGAGTATGAAACTAAAGATTACTTCCATAATAAAAAGATTAGACTTATTTTTGATAAAGCTAGAAGAAAAGCATGGGCTTCTATAAGAGAAGATCAAATGTTACAAGATCTTATATACGAACAAAAAGAAGCTAAGAAAAAAAGGATTAGAAAAACTAAAGAAACATCAAACACCCAATCAATTCTCTCGATATATAAATAAACAATGGCTACTTTCAAACAATATACATCAAGTGGGGGTGCTTCAGAGAATTTTTCTATTCCTACATTCTCAACTGATGAGATAAAAGTTAAGGTATCAGGTACTTTAAAGACAGCTGGTACCCATTATAACATAACAAATTATACAACAAATGGAGGTACTGTTTCATGGATATCTCCACACACTCCTGCTAGTGGAGCTGTTGTTAGGATATATCGTATAACAGATATAACAGGTACAGCTGATACAGATCCTAGACATGATTACAATGCAGGTTCTTCGATTAAAGCTGATGCTCTAAATGATAACCAAACACAAGCTTTAAGAGCTGTCGAAGAACTAAGAGATGAAGTAGTAGATGGAGATACAACTTTAGATGCTGGTGATTTGACTCCAGGTACTGAAGGTCAAATCTTAATGACCAATTCTACTCCTGCAACTGAATGGACTAATAAATTTCCTGATAATAAATATTTAAATTTTGGTACTGGTAGTGATTTACAACTTTGGTCAGATGGTACCAGAGGAAAAATATTCGCTCCAACTGAGTTATGGCTTTCAACTGCTGGACATAGTACTGGTACGATATATATTGAATCAGATTCCGAAATAATAATGAGGGATCCAAATGATCATAGTGAAGTTTTTGCTAAATTCAGAGATGATTCACATACTTCAGGGGTTGAATTATATCAAGGTGGTAATGTAAGATTAACTACTACTAGTGCTGGAGTAACAATTCATGGTACTTTAACACAATCTGGTACTTCAAGTTTTGGTAGTATAACTGCTACTAATGTAACTGTTACAAATAATTTAATTAGTAAATATTTAACTGTATCAGATGTTGCAGCATTTGAGGCAAATGTAGACTTCCAAGGAGATATTAATTTCACTGGTAACCATGCAAATATATATGCTTATTGGGATAAATCAGATAATGCTCTTGAGTTTAGGACTGAGGCAAAGGCAACTTTTGGTAGTGATCAACAATTAGAAATTCATCATACTTTAGGTAACAGTTATGTTACAAATTCTGAAGGTCATTTATTTCTTAATGGTGGTGCTGGATCAGATAATGTTTACGTTCAGAGTCAGTCTAATATATACTTAAAACCTGACAATGGTACTAATAAAGGTATATCACTTCTAAAAGATGATGCAGTACAACTTTGGTATGGTAATTTAACTCAATATTCTAAACTTGATACAACATCTACTGGAGTTTTTGTAAATGGTAATTTAGAATTATCATCAAGTGTAGATGGTGGAGCTTCTGTAGGTAATATAATATTATCAGGAACCGTAGATGGTAGAGATATTTCAGCTGATGGTATTAAGTTAGATAGTGCTGTTTTAGAAACAGATACTACTACAGCAAGTATGAACTTTGTAGTTGATGAAGATGATATGTCTTCTGATTCTAATACTAAACTACCTACTCAACAGTCAGTTAAAAAGTATGTTGATGATCAAGTAGCAGGAGTAGTTGATTCTGCACCTGGAGCATTAGATACATTAAATGAATTAGCAGCTGCTTTAGGAGATGATGCTAACTTCTCTACTACTATAACTAATAGTATTGCTACTAAACTACCTTTAGCAGGTGGTACCATGACAGGCAATATTGTTATGTCAGGGTCAGAAACTGTTGATGGTAGAGACTTATCAGCTGATGGTACTAAATTAGATGGTATTGAATCAGCAGCTACAGCAGACCAAACAGCTGCTGAAATAAGAACCTTAGTAGGATCTGCTAGTGATAGTAATGTCTTTACAGATGCTGATCATACAAAGCTTGATGGAATAGCTACTTCAGCTAATAACTATGTACATCCAAACCATAGTGGTGAAGTAACATCTACTGCTGATGGTGCTACAGTTATTGCTGATGATACTGTTGATGAAGCTAATTTAAAGATTAGTAATGCTGGAAGTGATGGTCAATTCTTACAGAAACAATCAGGTAATACTGGTGGTTTAACATGGTCTACATGTTTGCAACAGAATACTACTTATACACATACTTGGCAAGACTCAGGTGATAATGCATTACTTAGACTTACTGCAGGTGGTTCTGGTAGTGGTAATGATGATCTAACTATCTTAGCTGGAGATAATATAATTTTAACTCCTAGTGGAGATAACTTAACTATTGCAGCTAGTGGTGGTGAGATAACTGTACAAGATGAAGGTAGTTCTTTATCTACTGCAGCAACTACACTTAACTTTGTAGGTGCTGGTATAACAGCTAGTGGTACAGGTGCATCTAAGACTATTACAGTTAATGGAGGTGGTCCAAGTGATTTTAAATACTTAGAACTTAAAGCACATAATAATACTAGTGGAGCATTCTCTGCTGGATCTGCATCTTATGAACTAGTTACATTAGGTACAACTACAGCTATTACTCCAACTGCTGCTAATACACTATTAATAAGTATTGGTGGTGTCTTACAGAAACCTAATACAGGTACATCTATAGGATCTAATGATGGATTCTGTTTAGAAGGATCATCTATACACTTTGGAGCAAACTTAACTGCAGCTCCTGATTTCATAATTTATCTACAGAATACTGGTGTTGGTGAACCTAGTGATAATGCAGTAACAACAGCTAAGATAGCTGATGAAGCTGTTACACAAGCTAAAATAGCAGGAAATAGTATCACTACAAACCATATTATTAATGGTACAATAACTACAGCCGATATTGCAGATGATATAGTAACAACAGATAAGATAGTTGATGATGCTGTTACAGCTGATAAATTAGCTAATTCTATCAATACAGAGATAGCAGCTAATACAGCCAAAGTAACTAATGCTACTCATACTGGAGAAGTAACTGGTAGCACAGCCTTGACTATTACTGCTGATGCTATTACTGGAGCTAAGATTGCAGATGATGCAGTTGGTGCTGAACATATAGAAGTATTAGATGGTAATCTTCAGTTTGCAGATAATGCAAAAGCTCAGTTTGGTACGACAGATAATGATCTAGAAATCTACTATGATGGATCGGAAAATAGGGTATGGGGTTCTAATGGTTCATTAGATTTAAGAACTACTAGTGCTCATAACGTCGAGATATTAGCTAACGATAAATATCATGTTTGGTGTGAAGCTAATGGAATGACAGCTCTCTATCATAATGGGGATCGGAAGCTGGAAACAGCGGCGGATGGAATAAAAATATCGGCTGAAGAAGGACAAGATGCAATCATTACTTTATGGGCTGATGAAGGGGATAATGCTTCAGATAAGTATCGAATAAGAGTAGATACTGATGGAGCTGGTTTCCACATTGAAAACTACATGAATGGTAGCTCATGGGAAAAAAATATCAGAGCTGTTGGTAATGGAGGCGTAACCCTCTACAACGATGACTCTCCGAAGCTTTCGGTAGCCAGTCATGGTATTAATGTAACTGATGGAGAATTACGAATA
>VTLG01014234.1_pt1 | contig 14290 bp, 5 predicted proteins | sample 4694571 | NCBI WGS metagenome assembly VTLG01 (sample SAMN12604809, study PRJNA352737) | marine metagenome | biome: ENVO:00000447; feature: ENVO:00000209|ENVO:00000569|ENVO:01000036; material: ENVO:00002151; isolation source: viral sequences binned using virsorter ...
ATCCAAAAGCATCATTAAAACTAGCAGTAGCAACCATTAAAGCACTGTGACCAAATGCTGTATTGTGCGTACCAGTAGTGTTTGCTGCTAACACGGTACTACCAAATGCTGTGTTCCAATAGCCACTTGTATTGGCTGTCAAAGCCTGATAACCTACAGCAGTATTTCCACCGTTTGTAGTGTTTTTACAAGCTTCGTAACCAATAGCAATTATACCTCCTACATTTGTGCCACCATTACCTAAAGCGTCATAACCTATAACTGTATTTTTAAATCCAGTTTGGTTGGTTTTAGAAGATTGATAACCAATACTTACATTTGAATGTCCAGTTGTGTTTGCGTATAATGCTGCTTTTCCTACAGCAGTATTATTATTTGCTGTATTGTTATATAAACTATCTTTACCTACTGCAACGTTGTCAATTCCAGTTGTATTACTGAATAAAGTATCTTTACCAATGGCTGTGTTGCTATTTCCTGTTGTGTTTGAAGCTAGAGCTTGATAACCAACACCTGTATTATTAATTGCCGTAGTATTCGCTATTAATGCTGCTTGACCTATTGCTACGTTATAACTACCAGTGGTGTTAACTCTAAATGCAGCTTCTCCAATCGCCACGTTTCTTTGTCCAGAAGTAGTATCTCTTGCTGCTGTACTTCCTATTGCTGTGTTATTACTTGTAGTGTTATTTTGTAATGCACTATCTCCTATTGCAGTATTTCTTAAACCTGTTTGGTTAGCTCCTAAACTACTATTTCCAAGTGCTACGTTATTTGTGCCAGTAGTGTTAGCATCTAAAGCATAGTTACCAACAGCTACATTCTGCGTTCCAGTTGTATTTTGTTCTAAAGTTTCATACCCTATTGCAACGTTATGACTAGCAGTTGTGTTAGAGGTTAAAGCAAAAGGACCAAGAGCTACGTTGTTAGAACCTGTAGTGTTGGCATCTAAAGATGCTCTTCCCATTGCTATGTTGTAACTACCTGTCGTATTAGACAACATTGAAGCATGACCATGAGCATCATTATTTATACCCGTTATATTTGCCTGTAAAGCTGTATAACCTATGGCATTATTTTGATGTCCAGTTGTATTTGATAGTAATGAGTTATAACCAACAGCTACATTACTAGCTCCAGACGTGTTGAACCTTAATGCTGCTCTACCTACCGCAGTATTATTACTTGCAGTTGTATTAGCTGCTAAAGCAGAACGACCAATAGCAGTATTGTTTCCTCCATTTGTGTTTACTTCTAAACTACTTGTACCAACAGCTACGTTATCACTTCCAGTAGTGGTAGCTGGCATGCTACTACTACCAACAGCCGTATTCGCTCCTCCAGTAGTGTTTGCTGTTAATGAATTATAACCCAAAGCAGTATTATGATGTGCTGTCGTATTTGCGTCTAAAGCATTAGCACCTACAGCAACGTTTGCAGTTCCAATTGTATTTGATAGTAATGAGCTATAACCAACAGCAGTATTGTTAGAAGCTGTAGTATTACTTGCTAAAGCTGTTCTTCCAATAGCTACGTTATTACTTCCAGTTGTGTTTTGCTGTAAAGCATCACTACCTAAAGCAGAGTTCAGTGTACCTGTAGTAAGCGTTTGTGCAGCACCTTTTCCTACGATTGTATTATTACCACCACTTGTTACAACTTTTAAAGCCATTCTTCCAATAGCTACGTTATCACTTGCAGTACCACCGCCAGAATACATAGCTTGCGAGCCAACAGCAGTATTTCTATGTCCAGTTGTGATTAGTTTTCCAGTATGATTACCAACAGCTACATTCTCACCTCCTGTTGTATTAGCACCTAAAGCATCTCTACCGATAGCTGTGTTGGTATATCCAGTTGTGTTAACTTCTAAAGCTTGCTCTCCAATTGCGGTGTTATCTCCTCCAGTTGTGTTTGCAGACAATGCCATATTTCCAACGGCAGTGTTGTTATTTGCAGTGGTAGCAAGGTTTAAAGCCAAATTACCTACAGCTACGTTCTGGCTCCCAGTAGTATTAAGTTGTAAAGCACTGCGTCCAACAGCTGTATTTTGAGTTCCAGTGGTGTTTGATTTTAAAACAAAATAGCCAATTCCTGTGTTATTACTTGCAGTTGTGTTGCCCATTAAAGCATCAAAACCAAGTGCTACATTGCTTGTACCAGTTGTGGTATTTTGTAATGCTGATTTTCCTACAGCAGTATTGTCAGATGCAGTTGTACTGAAAGTTAGAGCATTTAGACCGATTCCAACGTTATAATTACCTGTTGTATTAGTCCCTAAAGCTCCTCTACCGATCGCTACGTTACTAAATCCAGTCGTACAAGACTCTAAAGTAGACCTACCAATAGCAGTGTTGTTATTACCTGTAGAAAGAGTTAATGCATTATAGCCAATTGCTGTGCCTGAATGTCCAGTTTGATTAGCATCTAATGCATTGGATCCTACAGCTACATTTTTATCCCCAGTTGTGTTAGCCCCTAATGAGTGATAGCCAACTGCGGTGTTATTAGAAGCGGTACTATTTACCTGGAGAGCAAAAGCACCTAAACCTGTATTATAACTTCCACTGGTGCTGGCAGTTAAAGCATTTCTACCAAAAGCAGCATTAGCACTACCAGAAGTGTTAGCATCAAGCGAATGAGATCCTACGGCTGTATTACCTACTCCTGATGTATTAGCAGCAAGAGAAAAGGCACCGAAAGCAGTGTGATAAGAAGTAGTTGTGTTTGCTCCTAAAGCATGAAAACCACCAGCAGTATTATCAAATCCAGTTGTGTTTGCATCAAGACAATTTGTTCCAACAGCTACGTTTTCTAATCCAGTTGTGTTTGCTTTTAATGCACTATGACCAACTGCTGTATTATTATTAGCTGTATTATATTCTAAAACTTCATAACCAACACCTACGTTATTATTACCAGTTGCACCTCTTCTCAATGCTTCAAAACCAATCGCAGTATTTTGTGATCTATTCCCTGTTAATAAAGCTGTATAACCGATTGCTGTATTTCCTGAGTTGGTAGTATTTGATCCTAATGAACCTTGACCAACTGCGGTGTTATAAGAACCTGTAGTATTTGCATCTAAAGATGAATCAGCTACAGCAGTGTTGGAACTTCCAGTTATGTTTGCAGCTAATGCTCCTTTACCTACACCAGTGTTGGAATTTGCAGTTGTGTTTGATGTTAATGAACCAGTACCTAAAGCAGTGTTACTTGCTCCAGTTGTATTTGCATCTAACGCATCTTTACCAACTGCAACGTTGAAACCAGCAGTTGTGTTTGATGCTAGTGCTGATCTTCCTATAGCTGTATTATTACTTCCAGTTGTATTTGCAGTTAATGAATTTTGACCTACTGCTACATTGGTAGATCCAGTTATGTTTAATTTTAAAGCATTAGATCCAATAGCTGTGTTGTAACTTGCTGTTGTGTTTGATAATAGTGCATTTTTTGCTAATGCTGTATTTGAATGACCTGTTGTATTTGAATATAAAGCTCCTGAGCCTATAGCAGTATTATCATCAGCAGTAGTAGCAGAATACAATGATAAATTACCAAAAGCTACATTACTAGCTCCTGTTGTATTAGATACCATGGATTGATAACCAACTGCTGTGTTATTATTTGCTGTTGTATTAGCGTTTAATGCACTTTTCCCAACTGCTACATTGTTAGATCCACTTGTATTTGATAGTAAACCATCTTTACCTATAGCAGTATTACTAGTTCCTGTTGTATTTGCATATAAAGCTGTTTTTCCTAAAGCAGTGTTATTACTTGCAGTGGTGTTACCTCTTAAAGCACCACTTCCAACTGCTGTATTATCAATACCACTTGTAGTTTCTAATAAAGATTGATAACCAATTCCTGTATTATCTTGTCCATTACTTGCACTTAAAGAACTTCTCCCAACTGCTGTACATCTTGGTCCTGTAGTATTAGCATCTAAGGCATAAGCACCTACAGCTACGTTGTCTGCTCCAGTTGTGTTTTCTTTTAAACAGTAAGCACCAACACCAGTGTTATTAGACGCTGTTGTATTTTTTCCTACAGCACCCAAACCAACACCAACGTTATAACTACCAGTTGTATTTAGTTGTAAAGCTTGATAACCAGCACCAGTATTATATAAACCTGTCGTATTGTTTCTTAATGCTTTTGAACCTAATCCTGAGTTAGCATATCCAGTTGTATTCATCCTTAAGGTTTCATAACCTATTGCTGCATTATTGTCTCCAGATGTATTTTCATATAAACAAACAGTACCTATAGCTGAGTTGTAATGACCATTTACGTTTTTGTGTAACGCAGTTGAACCAATACCTGTATTGTTAATTCCAGTCGTAACATATTTTAGTGCTCTTCTACCTATACCAGTGTTATTATCACCCGTTGTATTTGCTTGTAATACTTCTAGTCCAAAAGCAGCATTAGTATTTTTATTTCCTGCACCTCTACCAAGTTCTAATCCGTATATAGTTGAGTTTGCACCAACTGTTAATGTCCCACTAATAGTTGCATTAGTTGCACTACTTAAGTTACCAGTAGCACCTTGAGGTCCAGTTGCTCCAGTAGCACCTGTGGCTCCAGTTTCTCCTTGAATACCTTGAATACCTTGAGCACCCTGTGGACCAGTAGATCCTGTCGGACCAGTTGCGCCTGTAGCTCCAGTATCGCCTTTAGGTATTGTGAAATTAAAAGTAGCTTCTGAATCAGTACCACTATTAGTTACGTTTGCATTAGTTCCAGCATTACCAGTTGTTATAGTGCCAACAGTTATAGTTGCTGCTTGTCCTGCTGTACCGGGAGCACCTTGAGGACCTGTGTTACCTTGAGGACCTGTAGCTCCAGTAGCTCCAGTAGCTCCAGTATTACCCTGTGGTCCTTGACTTCCTTGTGGTCCAGTTGCACCAGTTGCACCTCTAGGTATTGTGAAATTAAGAGTTGCTGCTGAAGAACTACCACTGTTTGTTACAGAAGCATTTGTTCCTGCATTACCTGTAGATGTAGTACCTACTGCAATTGTGGCTGCGGGACCCTGTGAACCTGTCGCACCTGTACTTCCTTGCGGACCTGTTGCTCCAGTAGAACCTGTTGCACCTGTTGCTCCAGTAGCACCAGTTGATCCAACTAATGAACTAGCAGAACCCCATAATCCATTTGTCTTTGGACCATAGATATTGTCGTTAGTAGTATCAATATATAAATCACCTTCTCTTCCTAATCCTTGATCTGGAACTCCTGTTCCATTTAATAAAGAATCTTTATTTTTAGGATTTATTATATCTTCTACTTCTTGATTAAAATATAAATCCTGATCTTTATTATTATTTAAATCGTCTGATCTAAATGCTGATCCTTTACCAAATACAGCTTTAGCAGTATCTACATCAGTATCTCTAAAAATTAATATTTTAACGTTATTCTTAGGTGCTCCATTTGATTCTTGTGTATTAGTTTCAAACGTTGTAGGAGAACTACCTAGTGTATTAAATTGGATGGAATTGGCGGTGGGAAATGTGTATTTAGTTGTCGCTAAAGTTTTTCCGTTAAGAGAAACTTTTATGTCATTTAATTTTAAGTAGGGAAAAGTAAAGGATAGTGCATTACCGGCACTACCCCTCGTCTGGTTTCCCAGATAATCTTCAGTTGTAATCGCCATTGTTTATCCAAAAGTTATTAAGTTTTCATAATGTACATAAGACAATAAAAAGGTGGTCTATTATCAAATCCATGTCCATTACCAGTATTTCCAGTAGTTCCACTAATTGTTACGGTTGCACTTTGTACACCAGAAGGTGAAGTTGCCGTATACATGGTATTACTATCATTTCTCATAACAACAGCGTTTCTCTCAGTATCGTTATGATCGTTAGCATTAACACCTCTAAAGGAGTGGCTGTGAGACTGTGAGCCACTAAAGCTATGAGAATGTTGAGGTAAATGATTACCATTTAATTGTGTAGTTAAAACACCGCCTGTAGTACCTGAAGTGTAACCACTACCATGACCAACTATAAATTTTGCTCTTAAATCTGGTGTACCAGTGTTTCCATTACACATAACCCATCCATTAGGAATATCAGCTTCGGTTCCTGCCCACATCATTATCATTCCCGTTACAAATACTCCAGCAGCTTGAGTTAAATTTATGTAATTAGTGTCGTTAGTAAAGGTTGAAAGGTTTGCTCCAGTATTAGCTTTACCAGCAATAGTTGTATTAATTGAGTTGGCTAGTTTATCTGTCGTAACTGCATCATCAGCAATTTTACCTGTAGTTACGGCTAAGTTAGCTAGGTCACTTGTTCCAACTTCTAAATCTAAAATTTTATTAGTTGTTATAGAGTTGTTGGCTATGTTAGAACCATTAATAGATATAGGGCTACTAGCATCACCGGCAGCTAAACCATTAACAGACTCTCTATTTTCTTCAGCTAAAAATAATGTTTGTTTGTTAGCTGTATTTAAATCATCTGCCTTAATAGCTGAACCAGCTTGAAACGTTCTTGTTAAATCATTTCCATCTGTTCTTCTAAATATACGTACTGTACCTGTAGCTCTTGCAGTACTAGAAACAAACTCTATATATGCAGTTGCACTGCCAGCTGAACTATAGTTATTAAGGGTATAGTCGTTTGTAAGAGTTTTATCAGTATTATTAACAGTTACTCGAATATCAGAACTTTGTATAGAAGGAAAACTAAATGGATAACGTAACGGATAATTACTATCAGGTCCGTTTCCTGTATATGTTTGTTGTGCCATTTATCTGTACATTGTTTGTAGTCTTTCTAGTTCCTCAATATCTCCGCTTAATGTGGCAGCATCAACTTGATTCTGTAGATATTGTTTTTCAGCTACTTCATTAGCTTCTTCAATTCTGCTTTCTGCATATCGTTGAGCACCTCTTAAAGCTTCGTTGAGTTCACGATGTAAGTTGGCGTATAAAGTTCTATCAATAGGAGCACCAGTTTTTTGTGCTTTCTTATAAGCATTTCTAAATGCCTGACCATTAGTACCTTTCATAATGCGTTGTATTGCATTTTTAAAGATCTTGTCTTTTCCTATTAATTCAGTTACTTGTGATCTTTGCTCTGGTGTATATTCAATACCTTTACCGTTAGTGTTAAGAGATGGTCTACCATCAAATTCAATGTCAATTAAGAATTGTTTTTCAGGTGTAATTGCTTCACTTACTTTCCAAGCAGGACTATAAGTATTCCATATTCTAGTAAAGAAACTTGTCGGTTCTCCAACAGGAGTTCCATCTATCCAATCATATGCACTAGGTAATCCACCTTTAGCTATTGGGTTTCTATTAGCACTAAGTTGTAGTACATCTTGTTCCATCTCCTTAATTTGAGGAGATAGTAATCTTGCAAATTCATTTCTAAATCCACTTAACGGAGCAAAACTATTACCAAAACTTGCAGCCCATCTAGATAAAGCAGCAGGGTTCCCGGCTAGAACGTCATTAAGTGGTTCTAAACCAGCAGTAAATGACTTGTTAGTTATGTTTGCTGAAAGAATAAATCCAGCTTTATTTAACATTAACTCAAGTGTTGGGTCATCTAACGTATCAAAGTTGTCCATAACATCAGCTGTCAAAGATAACCAATCTGTTAATGGACCTAATCCTTCATAGCTATACCAATTACCATCCCAACCTTTATAACTTCTAGGTTTCCAACCTAATTCTCTTCTAACCTTTTGACGTTGTTTATCAAAAATACCATTGCCATGTAAACGATCTCCAGCAAACATAGTTGCTGCACCCATTACAGTTAAAGTTCCTATTGCTTTTCTACCTTTTAGTTCAGCTCTAATTGTGTTGTATATAGATTCTGCATTATCAGGAGTAAAATCTACGCTTCTTTCTTTTAGTAATCTATCAACATCATCATATGCCATTTGGTTAAATGGTAATTGAAATTTATTTAATTGATCTGTAAATAAACCTAAAGGATTATGGCTACCAGCAAACTGAAGCATATTTAATGATGTTCTTGGGAACATAAGAAATGGTTTAAATGCTGGTGCTTTTTGTAGTAATGCACTAAGAGAATCAATAGCAGGGCTATCTAAGTTCATAGCTATTTCTCTACTTGCGTATTCAATAGCTTTGTCTGTGATAGCTCCTGTATCGTCAAACATCTCATCATATAAACCTTTAGACAGTGACTTAAGTTCTCTTTCAGTAACAGGTTGTCCTAATGCTTTAAGTTGATCGTATGCTCTACCTCTAGCTTCTATGCTTCCTATAAATGATCTGGTAAATCCGTCAAATGCAGACATAGCATTAGCACTAAATCTAAGTACAGGATGTTCACCTAAATCATTCATTGCTTCTATTTGATGCAACATTGCAGTTGGACCTTCTAGTCCTTCTGTTGATTTAGCATCTGCAAAAGCTCTTAAAGCTTCAATAGTATCTTCATTCTTACGAGCAATATCATCTCTCATTATGTAACTAACAGAGGTTGGGTCAGATGATGCACGTCTAAACACTTGGTTCATATGACTATATGCTTTCTGCAACGTATCTCCCATACCTACGAAATACATATAACTACCACGTCTTAATGTTTCTCTATCTCCGTTAGCCAAAGCTCCTGCAAAAGTAGCTATAGGACGCTCAACCATTAAAGCTAAGTTAGATAAACCAGCTTTTAGTGGTGTACCAATTGATGAAAGAACTGAGTTGTAGATATTAGACCACATACCTTGTGTCCAAGCTGAAGGCATATCTGTTCTGCCATCAAAAAATGCTTTGCTAAATACTCCAGTAGTGTTTTGTATATAATCGTTTAACTTAGTAATAGAATCAATTTTTCCATCTGTAACTTCATATGCCAACATTAGTGGTTTAAGCATTTCAGGTTTTTGTTCTTTAACTGCTCTAAGCGTTTCCATAGTGTTAGCAGCTTTATCAGCAATTTGTGCTAATTGTTCTTTAGTAAGTTCTACTTCGCCAGTAATATGGTCAATCATATTTGACATTAATTTTTTCTTACCAAGAACTGGTATTGCACTATCAACACCTCTTGCAACTCTTTGCCAAAGGTTTAACATATTTAATGCTCTACCCCTTACATAAGAAGTAGTGCCTTTCATTTGCATAAGATATTGCAACCTATCTAAGATTTGACCTTGTGCATATTCCATAGCAGCAGTACCTTCCATAAGTCTTGCACCCTCTGCAATATCAGATACTTGTCCAGAAAGTGAAGTAGCTACATATGCTTGAGCACGAGCCATATCTAGATTTATGTAGTCATCAGAGTATTTTTTGATTGCACTAAATACTCCTGCATAACCTTCAGAACTTAAAACAGTCGCTCCAGTATCAACATCTTTACCACTAAATTGTTTAAGAGCTTTACGCATTTCAAATACGTCCATCTCATACAAATCAGCAGCTAGTCTTTCTCCTGTATCAACAATTTCTTTATGGCTTATATATCTACCGTTACTAGCTTTCCAACCAAATTCTGTTTTCTTTAGTTGATCTCCTAACTCACGCATAGTTTTTATACCAGCATCGTTGAGACCTAAACCTTGTTTTAAAGCAGCATCAGTAAATACACTTCCTACTCTTCCATTAACAGTATCAATATTATCTTCTATCCTTTTAGCATCTACAGCTGCACCATAAATACCTTTATCGTCAGCAGTTCTAACTCCTGTTTCCGTGTGATCGAAAACATCGTGTACACCTAGTATTGGTTCAGTAGGTTCACCATCAACTTTAGATAGATTAGCTTGACCTAATTCTGTTAAATTATCAGATCTTCTTTTAGCTGATTTAAGAACAGCATCTTCTAATGGATCATCGGATAGTTTAACACCATCATCTTTAAGAACATTCTTAGCTAGTTCATTTTCAGGTATCCATTGTGTAGCTTGTTTTGTTTTCTTAAGAGACTTAAATAGTTTTCCTGCTCCTAATAAAACATCTGCAAACAAACCTAGACCAATACCTTCATTACGGTTCTTAACTCTTTTAATATCTGGACTATCTTCATCTAGTGTTGCCCAGTCATCTGGAATAAATTGATAAGTGTTCGGCCAGCTCTTCTTTAAGAATCCCTGTAAGTTATCATCTTTCTCCTGTATTTCAGCAATGCTATCAACAGTCGCACCAACACCAGCATCTATACCAGCTTTACTTAAAAATTTAACAAGTGGATCATTTCCTATTTTCCAACCAACCTTCTTGTGTGCCTTAGCACCAAGTGACTTTGCACCTTTACTTCCAAGAATCATAGGAATGATTAAACCACTCATGTTTCTTATGGCTTGTAAGGTATCACTTTCGTATTTAGGTAGTTTGGGGATATTTGAAAATGGTAGTAGGTTTACTACATCTACACCAAAGTCAACAAGTCCGGCACCCGCAGCTGCTGGAACATTTGACCAGTTAAGGGGATTTCTTAAATCCGCACTTTCTTCAGAAAAACTTTTAGCAAAACCCTCTGCTACGTTTTCTGGATCTTCTTTTGTTTCGGGTTTTACTTCCTTAGAAGTAGGTTGTTGTTGAGGAGATTCTGGAGTTACGACAGGTTGTTCCTGTTCATCTTGAAGAGATTCAATAGTTAAAACAGCTTCTCTATTATCTAGACTTGCTTCTATTCTTTTTTCTTCATTTAACTCTGGCGTACCGTTGAAAATCTCATCAAGTATCTCATTACTCATTTGTTCTAAAATCTGAACGAAGTGTATTATTTAATGCTTCTAGATTTGTACCACCGCTATATTTCCAAATTGATTTATTGTATTCAAGCATTAAATCTTCATCTTCTTCCATGCTTGTAATTTCATTTAGATTTAGTCTTGGCAGTATATCTAAAGCAGCTGCATATTCTGCAAAAACTCCTCCTGTTTCTTGAGCTAGATCAAATAATTCTTGACCTTGACCTTCAGGAACAATAGATATGTTGTCCTCACCTGTAGATCCCCAAGCTCTAACGCTTCGTGATGAGTTATTTGTTTTATTAATTAAATGTCTTTTTTCTGCTTGCACCTTTTCGTTTAATGCTTTAAAAGATTCTGTTTCTTCAATGTCTGGAAGACCAGCAGCTTTTAACATTCTATTCATAGCTGTTAAAGGATCTACTCCTAATCTTTCAGCTATATAGTTAACTCGTGGTGTTGTGGTCCAACCGTTTGTGCCATATCCTTTTGCTAATCCTACTAATTCTTCAGTGCTATAAAAAGCTTCTGGACTATCTAAAGCACTAGCACCCATTGAATCTAAATAACTATCTATTTCAATTTTTTTAAAACTAGCTGTAACAGCTGTTTCTTGTACAGCTTTAGGTTGGTCAATTTGGTAAACACCAAGTTTATTAATCTCTGGGTTTTTCTCAAAATCAGTTAAAACCTTTGTCATCGCAACATTTTCAGCGTCTTTAATATCTGCAATTTGTAACGATTCAACTAAGTTTAAATATTTAGACTGTAACTGACTTACCTTTAAACCTACCGATGGATGACTATTACCATTAGGCAATGTTTTTCCTTTAAATTTAACTGCATCTTCAATTGCTTTAAGTGGTAGTTTGTTAGCAGTATGCATAGCATCAGTTTCCTGAGCTACATCTCTAAATTGTCTACGTACATAATATGGAAATTTATTTAATCTTTCTGTAGTTAATTGGTTATCTTCAGCAAGCTTTTCGGCTGCCTTAGTAAAGTCTTCTTTAGTTTTCGCTTCATGTGAAAATTCGCTTTTATAAAGATCTAGTTTTTTACTACGCTCTCCATATTTTCTAATAAATATATCCTGCTCTTGTTCAATAGTATCTTCACTAAAGTTGTCACCTAACTTTTCAATGACTTCATCTTCTTCATTACTAAATTCTACAGCTTCTAATCTCATCTTCTTTTGATGATCTGCATATATTTTTGCATCTAACTGATCTAACATGTCTTGATACTCAGCTTCAAAAATATCTTTAAATTTAGTTTTTCCCTTACCTCTATGATTTAATTCGGCATTACCTATAGATGCAATATCATCAGCAGTTAACAGTCCAGCTTCTATTTCTCTCTTTACAATTGCATTAGCTTGTAAACGAGCTGCACGATCTCCGCCATGATCTCCAGAGGATAACTTAATATAATCTATATAACCTTTACCAGCTTCTCCAGTTTTTACAGAATTTCTAAAACCTAAATGATAATTTTCTAATCTTTGATCTTTAAGTTCACCTGTTCTTTTAGCATTAAATTTAGCGTATAAATCAGCTTCTATTTTTCTTTGCTGTGTGAAGAAGTACTTGTTAATTATGGCTGGGTTTATACCATCTAATTTTTTATATTGTTCATTTCTATATTGGCTTAACTTAGCTTCAAAATCACTAGGATCTGTAGAATCTAAAATGCCATCAACTTCAAGTGGATTATATAAAAGACTTTGTTCAGATACGTAAGCAGTTACTAAACCAAGTTGACGATGTGCAGATAATTTACGAAATCTTTCGGCAGTCCAAGGACCTGTTTCTTTTTCTACTTTTGCACCTATCTTGTTTAGCTCTGCTTGATTATTGACTTCATCGTCTTTAGCTTTTTCAAAAGCATCACTTTCATCTTTAGGAAAACCATATAAATAATAGTCAGTCATTCCTTGAGCAAAGTCTGCTTCTTGTTGTTTTTTTTGATTAGCTTCTACTATCTTTCCAAACTTACTTGATAACTGTGACAATGCTTTAAAAGTTTGTCCTGCCATGTCAGCTTGGATTCTGTTGTTTTCACGGAGCTGGGCATAGTAGCGATCCATTCCCCGTTCCTGAAGCTTAATATTCTGTTCTAGTGCGGGGACGTAATCTTCCTGTCTTATAGGATCAAACGTACCTCCTTGGAATGAGTTTGTCATCTTACCAATATTGAGGAAGGTATGGGATACGAGGTGTAGGCGTATTTATTATTGCTTGTGTAGGTTGAGCAGCTTTATATGCTCCATATGCATCTAATCCAGCACCAGCTAATCCCATAAATAGTGAAGCTCCAACGCTTTGTTGTACTGGAGGTGGTGGTGCTAAATCAGGAACAGGTGCAAAAGCAACATTACTAAATAGTTGATTTCTTGCACTCTTCTGCTGTCTCTGTATGTTTTCTATATTTGCTTTATATGCTTCTTTTGATTGGGTTAAAGCATACTGTCTTCTTCCAGCCTGTCTTTCTAATGCACCAATATCTAAAATATTTATACGATCAATTGATCTACCAGTTCTGCCCGCAGCAGATAACTTACCACTTGACTGTAAATATTTAATTAATGATGTTTCATTGTCTTGGATAGCTTTTGCAAAAGCTTTGTTTAGACCTACCTGAGCTTGGCTATAACCACGCTGTGCAGCTAGATCATTTTCATTTAAGTCTTGGTAGTACTTATTTTTTTTGGCTCCCCAAATGGATAATGTTTGATACCAGTTTCTTTTTCTGGTCTCCATTTGGTATTCCCAATTTTGTCTATTTGCTTTGTTCTGAGCAGATATAGCTTGGGCTTGTCCAATTGCATTAAGTCCACCGCTAATACCGCTTACTACGGCTACTGGGTTGCACACGGCAAAACTCTATAAAGGATAAATTATTGGGTCCGTGTTTTAATTCCCTTAAAAATTTGAACCCTAGGAATTTAAGTAGCTTTAAATGGACTTTGTTTCTTTTATCAACAATGTTCCACAGCAACTTTTCTTGTCTACTTTCTACATAACGCTTTGCTTCTCTTGCAAAGGTATGAGGATATTTCAGGATTGCGTGTGTACAGAGCATCCAGATCTGCCCATCTGTATGTACTCCAGCCATTCCTGCTATGTCACCGTTTGGAACTTTAAAATACACTGCATCACATGCATTTGATCCAACAATTAATGCAGTTTCAGGATCATGTCCATGACCCTCTACAACTTCCATACGGTCTTCTGGGAGCAAGTTAGAAGCTACAGCAATTGCAGCTTCTAGCGTTGCAGGGTGAATATATTTAGACACGTTTATAAAATGCGTTTGAATAATCTCCTTCCCATGCCAATGAATAAAGTGTGGCTGGTGTTGGATGACTTGATTTAAGTGTTAACGTATAATTTTTATTTCTCTCATATACAGGAAGTGTTACTTCTTGCTCTGCTTCTATAGCAAGTTCTCCTTCTACATAATCATCAGCAAAAGTAGATTCAAAAGTCTCGTTGTAATCAGTCTTACCTGTACGTTTTAATGTTGTTTCATACAAACCTAATGGTCCAAAGTTAAGCTTAACTCTATGTATAACTAAATTACTTTGTACATC
>VTLG01004753.1_pt1 | contig 14289 bp, 19 predicted proteins | sample 4694571 | NCBI WGS metagenome assembly VTLG01 (sample SAMN12604809, study PRJNA352737) | marine metagenome | biome: ENVO:00000447; feature: ENVO:00000209|ENVO:00000569|ENVO:01000036; material: ENVO:00002151; isolation source: viral sequences binned using virsorter ...
AAAATTCAGGTAATAAAAATTTAAATTTTCCGTATTTAGAGGCACTCATAATATTTATTTTAGGTGCACCTGCTTTAGTACCAGGAAGTTCCTGCAATACGTATACAATATTTTCTTTTTCTCTACTTTCTGACATTGACAATGTGTATAGTCTCTTTTAAAAAATTTAGCAAGGACTTTTTACCCTTACACTTATTATTCCATTTTTTTAACTCATTTTTTCTAGCTTGCACTATGTGTCTAAATTGTGGTGATATTTTTTCATCGGTTGTTTCTCCAAAATAATTCATACCAGTGCTTATATAATGACTACCACGATTGGATCTAAAAAAATCCCACTTGTTCATATGACACTCTAGGGTTGATTTTAATCCACTATCTACTAAACGATTTGTGTAGAAAGATTTATTACTAATATCTCTCCAGTAACGAGTATCGTTTCTTTTAGATAAGACATAATGAAAAGCCACAAATTCAGCGAACTCATCAAAAATTCTTTTGCAGGAAACATTAAAATTATCTCTGTCCCATTGAGTAACTTTTCCTCTGTTTAAAACATGAATTAATTTAAATAAAAATTCATGTACACTTAATAATCCATTAGATTCTAATGGTTCAATAAAACCCGCTGCTAATCCAATAGCACATACATTTTTTACAAACAATCTTTCATGGATTCCTACTTTCATTTTAATGTTATTAAAGGTAGAGTCATTATAACTATGTCCTTTTTTATCTAAGTGTTTTTTAAATTCAGATAAAGCTTTTTCATCAGATATATATTTATCGGAATAAACATAACCTGTACCAATTTTATCCCAGGTAGGGATATTCCAAACCCATCCATTTTCTATGGCTGTACAGTTAGTATATGGTTTTAATTCTTTTTCTTTGTCTTTATATGAAACACTTGTAGCCCATGCTTTATTATTTGGTAACAAATCTGTATAATCATCAAAAGGTTCTTTTAAAGTTTTTCCTAATAAAAGAGATTTAAATCCTGTACAATCAATAAAAAGATCCGCGGAATATTTATTATTTAAGGTTTTTATTCCTTCTTTATTTGTTTCAACACTATCGATATTTTCTAATATATGTTTAACCCCTCTTGGTTTACAATAATATTTTTTTAACCACTCTCCAAATTTACTGGCATCAAAATGATATGCCACATGATATTTAAAATCAAATAGAGGGAGTTCCCTATCTTCATTTTTAAATAAAACATTATTATTAACTAATGCCATTTGAGGAGAAATACTATTAGCATAATCTGATACAGGTGTTTTAGGAAATATTTTTTTCTTAGCTAACCAAAATTCTTTATAACCAATTGATTCATTTTCAAACACTCCTCCAAAAGGATAATAAAAACCTTTGTCTCCCTTTTTATAAAAATTTTCAAACCTAATACTTAATTTATAACTTGCCTTAGTAAAGGGCATAAAATCTTTATCTTTTATTTCTAAAAAATCTAACCAATCATTAATCTGTCCTAAAGTGCTTTCACCAACTCCTATAGTTTTAATATTAGGAGACTCTATGACAACAATTTCTTTGTGTGGAAAAGCTTTAATTAAAGTAGCGGCTGTCATCCACCCCGCACTTCCTCCGCCAACTATTATTACTTTATCCTCTTTCATACTGTATATATAGGTTATTATAGGAGAAATGTCAACGGCCCTGGCCGCGATATTTTTTGTACGGTTTTTCCCGTTTATTTAGATTTTTTTTGTGGCGTCCAATCTTTTTTTTGCTCCTGTCGCGATAGGTATTGACTCCGTAGAGTCCTTTTTTAGCCATTAGTAAGGTCTTTTGTGTCCGTCATTACGATCTTTCCTCCAAGAGGAATATAGGCAATTTTTCCATTTACCTTTTGTTCTACATCACTACCACATGTTATACATCTGAAGACTGTTCGATAAACAGAGACAAGGATGCTGTTAGTATGACAGAAAGGACACTGGCCATTAACTACTTGTGCGTTAATCTCCATCCCGCTCCCAAATTTTCCTTTTCCAAAGTCTGCCATCTTCTCTCCTATATTTCTTTTTATCTCTTATGACTTTAGGTGTAAAGAACTTTAAAGCTTTAGCAATGGGATTAGGTTTTTTTCTTTTTCGATTCTTTTTAAGGAAAAAAGCATATGCTTTTTTATTCACTAATATCTACTACCATATTCATCGTTTTCATAACCATGTTCAATGACACGTATGATTCTAGTACGTCCTTCAGTCTGTCCTTTTTCTTCTATGTATTCTACTTCAGCTTCAATGTCAGCACCGCAAGCAAATTGAACGCGCTCAGGCTGGATCGTGCGTTCGGCGATCCTCTTATTTTTTAAGCATTCCCCCATGGATTTTTGGTATGTGTGCTCGACTAATTTTCCATCCATGAACATGCAAAGTGCTACGCAAATTATAATTTCGCTGGGCATTAATGTGTCCCTCCATTACCAAATTCTCTTTGTTTATCCTTAAGCTTTTCTACATCACTTTGTAGTTTTTCAACAGCTTTTTCTAAAGCTAAAATATTAACTTTGTTGTGTAACATATCATCTATTCGCTTTTGCTGTAGATCGGTGGACTTATAAAGTTCCTCGATCAAAAAAAATTGCTCAGAATCTGCGGGCAAACTTCCTAAAAGTCCCCGAGGCCACTTGATCCTGAACTCCGTATTAAGTTCCGAATCCTTCCCCATCATTTTTAATTGAGTGGAGTGTTGATTTAATTTTTCTTGAATACCGAAAAAAGCCCAGGTCCCGATCGCGACGAGGGTGATTAAGCTCGCAACCGTCTTCATAGGCATTTGAACTTTTGCTTCGTCTGATATTGATAAGGGTTGTTTAGACATTCATTTCCTTAGGGAAATAAGGTGTATAGCCTTTGTGTTTAGCTTCTTCATCGTCTTCACCTAATAAACCTATTACTTCAGGAACATAGTGTACAAGTAGTCTTTCCACACCTTCATGAAGCGTCTTCTTACTCATAGCACAGCCTGAACAGGCCCCAGCCATTTGTAGTCTTACGATACCTTTTTCATAGGAAAGAAAATTAATTTCTCCTCCATGCACTGCTACATTATCTTTTACTTTAGATTCTAAAGTAGCTTTGATATCTTTGATGATCTCTTCTGTGCTTCTTGCTTTTCCTAGTTCCATTTTAAATACACTCCAAATAATGAATATAATATAGATATGCAATAGATGCAATAATTAGGAGTCTGTAGGCGTAAATCACCATTAATCGTCCTCCTGGGGGCGGACCTTGCCGAAAACTATGGTGTAATTTAACTTGGTGTTATCTTCTAGATCCTCTCCATGTTGAAATGGCTTTGTAGAAATACCAATTTTATGCTTTGTATTTTCACATCCAACTAAAAGTACCAAGACTAACATTAGGCCAATTATCACAGCCTGAATTATTTTCTCAGTTGTTTGTATTCTTTTTCTTGCGTTTCTTCTTCTTTGAAAAAGCTTTAAAGTCCTGAATTTCATTTTCAACCCCCGATACCTTTTCTTTAAGAACTGCGACGTCTGACTTAAGTCCGACCGTAGTCGTGAGACTCCACCCGGAGAGGGCGATGAGAATAGCCAAGAGTGCAGTAATAATTTTATCATTCATACTAATTACAATTGTCTTTACTTAAGTCTACTGGTAGTTCACCATCAGTAATCCAAAACCAAGATGAAAGTTTAGTTCCTTCTTGCGTGTAGGTGCATTTCTGCCCAACTGTGCAGGCATTTAAAGCTACGAGTGCTACTATTAAAAATATTAATTTTTTTATTGACATGATTCACATTCTCCCGTGTCATCGATTACCACACCGCCACCTTCATAAGTAGAATCTTCTTCTCTACCGTTACAATCACAGTTGGTGCAGTCATTTTCACTACCTGCTTGTGTACAATGGCACATTTTATTACATTTTTTACAAAATCGTTCCGTCATTGTTTTTATCCCCTAATTTAGAGTAATGATAATCATAACTCCCTTCTTCATGTTCATCTGTAATCCATTTTGAAGTATTTTCAACAGACCAAGTCTTAGTATTGACTAATCTATTTATTAAATGTTCTGATGGATCTGCAGCCAGAGAAGGGTCAAATGCCCTTAACCTATTGTTTGGCTGTATTGCATAGTTGCCATCATCTAACTCTATTACATGACCGCACTTATGTTGGTCGGGCTTTTCTGCATAACCGAAGTTTAATTCGTTCGGATCACCCGCGCACCAATCAATGGTGAATAAGTATGTTCCTTCCCTTTTAACTTTGCGCCTGGAAATATATGACATCTTAGATCCAGCCAACTGATAAAAAGTTGTAACACTAAAGTTATAACTGAAAGAGTCCCACATTACCAGCTCATTTAATGGTAGTTCTTTTGTCCCGGATTTCGTGCAGAAAGCAGATATTGGAGCTCTCCACCACAGTCCCCCATCAGTCATTAAATAATGAAATAAAGGAACCTGCTTGGGTAAGGAACTTACTCCAAATACCACACATTCAAAATATTTATCGTGGGAATCTTTTTGATCGCGTAGGTAATTACCCCTAACGTAACATTCTATGATCGGTATGTTAGCGTTGAGATAGGCCATTTAACATACCTTCCTATTATGTTATTACTAAAATAATCATAATCACCACAACACCAATCACAAGTTTTTTGTGATCAGTCCATAGGTGTTCTATTTGATTTAATATTTTATCCATAGTTTCCTCCTGGTTAATCGTAAATATCTCCCCAATTAGCACCAAACTCATAGTCTACTTTATTGGGAACCTCAAGTGTAACAGCATTCTCCATAATCTCAATAATTTTTTTAGCCTTTTCATCGTCTGTAATCGAGATATCGAGTTCGTCGTGTATTTGAATATGTGGTATAATACCTTCCTTATACAGCTCTAACATAGATTTTTTAGTCATGTCCGCTGCGCTTCCTTGAATTAATTTATTTAAAGCTTTGTAAGTATAAGCCCGCCTGATCCCTGGTCCATGTTCCCTGAGTGCATCTTCGTGGCTCATTGCTTTATGCATCCCGAAACTATTTGGTTCCCACAAATGGAAGCGACAAAGTCGACCTAGTAACGTACGTATCTGTCCCCGATCCTGGGCCCTGTTAGAAGCTTTCTCCATTAGTTGTTTAACAAACGGAACTTTACCATGATAAGTGTTAAAAAGGTCTGCCGCTTTTTCTTTAGTGACTCCTAGTTCTGCCTGTAATTTAGCTTTACCCATACCATAAAATAATCCTAGGTTAATAGTCTTGGCCTGTGATCTAGGTATCTCTGCCATGTCGGCAACGGTCTGGTGAAAGTCTGATCCAACATTCTGGTTATAAGAATCTACAACTTCATAAACTGAGGGTAGTTTATAAAGAGACGCATAGTGCACAACCAGTCTAGGTTCCTGTTGGTTATAATCAAAACATCCCCACTTATGTCCTTCCTCTGGTATAAATAAACTTCTTATCTTAGGACCAAGATCTTTATTCCTTGCAGGAATCTGCTGGAGGTTTGGGTTCTGGTAAGAGAATCTTCCAGTTACTGTTCCTCCCCCTGCATTTCTAAGTTGATTTATCTCTGCATGTATTCTTCCATCATGTTCGTATCTTAAAATAGAATCAATAAAAGTTGTGTGAGCTTTGTTGATCTCTCTTGCTTTAGCAATCATATTTACAACAGGATGTTTATGTTCTTGTAAAAAATTTTTAGTAAAGGATGGGGCTTCAGTTTTTTCTGTGCGTGGGTACTCTATCTTTAACACATCAAATACATTAGCTACAGATCTTGCTGCCCATATCTGTGTGTCTATATTTGTTTCACCTTTTATTTTATGTAATAATCCTTGTTCTGCTTTTTTAAATTCTGTTTTCATTGCGTGGGCTTTTTCAATGTCCACTCTCACGCCCTTGAATCTCATGTCAACTAGACATGGAAATAGTTCTGTTTCTAAATCAAAGATGTCTTCCAGGTCCTGATTAATAATTTCTTTTTTTAATTCTTGCCATAGACCAAAGGTTACTTCAGCGTCTCTCTCAGCATAAGATCCAACATGCATAGATGGTAGCTTATACATTTCTGCTTTAGGATCTATTCCCCATTCTTCTGCAGCTTCGGCTAATGCCCTTTCATTTTTTCCATACCCTAAGTAATGCCAGGACAAACTGTTAAGATCATAACGAAATCTATTTTCATCGGTCACAGCTGCTGCGATCATGGTACATACAATGTCACCGTTAATTTTAAAGCCCATAGCCTTTAACCAACAGACGTCGTACATAGCGTTGTGAAAAATTTTTGTGGAAGGAGATTCTAAAATATCTTTAAGCCATCCTAAAACTTTAACTTCATCCATGTTACCACCACCTTCATGGGCAATTGGAAAATATCCTTTGTAATGTTTTGTGGCAACAGCAATACCAATTACTTCACCATTACCAATAATAGCGCCCGATCCTTTTTTAATTAAGTCAGGATCTCTTGTTTCTAAATCGATTGCAATCTCATCTACCTGTCGTAGGTCGGGAAATTCTGTAGGTTTTACCCATTCAGTTTGTGCTTCAAACTTTGGTATCTTCATAAATTTCCTACCGTAAAATAACAATACAGACACAGTAGAGTTATTAACAACATGTAGTGCGGAATGTGCGAAGGTTCATTCACGAATAGTCCCTCTCGATAATCATGTCGATAAAATGTTTGGCTTTCAATAAGTCTTCCTTTCCATTCTTCATACTATGTCGAATGATATATTTTATAACGCATCCCTCTGGATAAAGCAACTTGTTATCGATCACGAATTTACTTGGTTGAATTTTAAATTTCTGATAGTGTGATCCCCCGATTTGTTTATCCCAAACTTTCGATGTCATATCCGTTTGCCTCCTTTTTTGCACTCATGATATATAAATTTTGTGACGTTCTTGTGACTCCTACATACCAGACCCGGTTCTCTTCATCTGCTTTTTCAAAACTTTTTTCCGTAGCCTCTCTGATTGTTTTAGTATTATCTAAAATTAATAACACATTTGGTGCCTCCCCACCTTTTGCAGAATGAATAGTTGATAACTTTACTCTTGCATCTTTGGATAATTTTTCTTCGTGTCGTAACATTTCTCTAATATACAAACATTCTTCTGGGTCCACTGTAAATATATCATACCAAGGTGCACGTGGATCAAATTGAAATTCTTTTAAGTCATACATTCGTTCTTCTGTCGGGTTATCCAGTACAAGTAATGGGCTATATTCCAATACATCTTTTACTTCGGATAAAGATAACAGCTCTCCTTTTTGCCATCTGATGTAGTTTAAAATACTTCTAAACAAAGTAGCCTTAAAACTTTTTCTACCTTTAATTTGAAAATAAATCCCCATATCTTTTAAGATAGGTTTAATTTTACTGAGTCTATCGTTTGTTCGTGCAAGAATTAACCATTCCCCTTCATGTAGAGGAACGTCTTCGATAGAGGTACCAAAATATATTGAGCCATCCTCATCTCGTGCTTCCCATTCTTTTTTTATTCTCCGTTCATCTGGTATTCTACTTAGAATATTGTCAGCAATTCGTTGAACCAATCTAGGAACCCTGTACGATTGTGGCAAGATAATGTCTTTTTTGGTTGAAATATCTTGAAATTTTTTAACATCAGCACCTGCCCAGCCATAAATAGCTTGATCATCGTCACCAGCCAGTATAACATATTTGGAATTTTTCCTTATAATATCTACCATTTTCCACTGTACCGGTGATAAATCTTGAGCCTCATCAATAAAAACGATATCATATTTTGGACACAATTCTGCCACATTAAATTTTTCGATCATATCGGTGAAATCTACCAGTTTAAATGAGTCTTTGTAATTTTCGACTTCATCTTTTAAAATTTTAAGAAGGCCCTTGTCTAAGGTCGGAGAATACATACCTGTATTATATTCTTCTTCCACTAAAGTACCTTTAATTCTCGCGGCGTTTATTAGGTTAAAGTATTCGCTGTTTGAATCTATAAATCCTGTTGTCTCTTGTCCATTAGAATAAACTGTAACTTCTATGCCTAGACTTCTTCCTATATCTTCATAGTGTTCATCCTGCATAACTTCACTTTTTTTCATACCCAATCTATTAAATGCTAATGAATGAAGGGTTCTAAAATGTTTTAAATCTTTACGTTGTAGATGTTTATATGCGTCTAACATTCTATTAACAGCTTCGTTGGCCGCTTTAGTTGTAAATGCAAAGTAACCTATCTTATCTAATGGAGTTCCAAGTTTATAAAAAGTTTTTGCATAGTTAATAAGTTTAGTTGTTTTCCCTGTTCCCGGAGGCCCGTATATTTTTCTACTAATCACATTATCTCCGTTTTATGTTTTAATTTTGTATGATAAATAGGCACCTCTTCAAAAGATTTTAAGTTTATTTGCACCACGTTTTTGGTTGATGAATTGTATCTGCCTACCTCTTTAGACGGAAATCTTTTTTGATCTAGAAACTGTATCTCACATTCTCTGTAGGTATGTTCCATGATACGTCCTGTTTTTTCTTCTTTATATTTCCAATCTTTAGCTTTTAATCTGTCGTATAATTTCTCAAATTTAAAAAATGCATATTCTCCTTCGATAAAGACAGAGCCGGTTTTAAATGCGGCGTCATTCGTAGCTCTTGGTCCATTAATTTTTGCGTGAAGAACATCATGTAATTTTTCTCTAGGTGAAGTCCCTATCGGAGGCTGTACTTTTATCTGAGTTTTATATAATTCGTCCATTACTTTTTGTTCCTCGTCACCTTTAATAAGAGGAGGTAAGAATCCTGCTGCTTTAGATATGGCGTTTCGTCTTTTTCTTTGATCATTTAAATGTTCTACAGACCTGCAGTGTACTGTTGCTTTACCAATTCCATCTGGTTTTGTGACATCAAATTCGTATTCAGGTTCTTCAAATATTTCTATCTTTCTTAGGTTAGTTAAGACGGGATATGATCCCTTCGATCCTGCAAGTACACCAAATCTTTTCTTTACACATATACCTTTTTTACAAAAATCACTAAGAGGACTTTCTTTACATGTATAACCTTTGTCAGATCGTTTCCAAGATTTTAATTTAGCAGTTAATACTTTACCATCCCATGCATTAGCATGTCTTTCTTCAAAAAATTTAACCGGAGCATTTTTTACTTTCTGTTCCCAGCCATCTGGGTATTTCATCTTAGCAAAAACATGATAGTTGTACATAAACCTATCCTTGCCATCAAAACCTTCTTTGTTAGATATTTTAGATATGTCCGCTAGACATGGTGGACCATCCATTAAATCGGCGTCCGTTCCTTCATATATTTTTTTATCTATGTTGTTGGTAATAATTTCTAATTGACCTTTAGAAACTAGATTTGCCTCTACTACCTCTAAAAATTTATCTATTTCAAAGGGAGTACCATCTACATTTAAAGCACGTCTCTTATTTCCGTAGTAAGGGAGATTAATAAATTGTCCTGGTTTTAATTTTCCAGTTTCTTCATCTTTTGTAAGTTCTGTTTGTTTAGGAAATATTTCATTATTGGGTTTTAATTTAAATAGAGGAAGTATATTAGTTAAAAAAGATACAATCTCCTTTGCACTCATAAATTCATTTATAAATAAAAATAAATGTAGACCACCACTTTTAGACTCAATTGGTATTAAAGGTAACTCATAGTCCTGTATTATATCTATAAAAAATTTCTTACTAAAATCATCATAGTTTTTTGGATCAACGTCTATAACCCCGAGTCTTGCTTCGGAGTCCTCATTACATGGTTGAATACCTATAGATAATTTACCGTTAATATGAGCCTCGTAAACTTTTTCCGTTAGAGGTTCGTAATTCCATCTGTATACTGGTTTCTTCTTTCCGCTTTCTGGGTCTACCTTTGCTTCTTTATGTTCAAAGTCAGCTAGACCATACGCAGCTCGATAACCATCAAAAAATTTTATATATCTTTTATCCATAACTGATCATGCGGGCCCTTCAGTCTCCCTCCAGGCCCACACTGTGCACTTATTCTCTAAGAGAATTAGATAATACTTTCCTTCGGTTTATCTTCACCGTGCTTAGCTCTAACAGCGCCCTTGGCGATGCTTTCACTAAATGTTTTGGCTTGATTATACAAAGTTGTATCAGTTATTGGGCCATTCTTACTGACTTCCCAACCAAACCATGTGCCTTTATCGTTCGACAATTGAGTGGTTTTTAATCTGTAAATGTGGCTGAAAGATGCTGGAGTAAATAACCCGTCTTTACCTTTCATCTTTATTCCCGACATCATTGAGTTCCATTTTCTACTAATTTTTAATTGAGTAGATTTCATAGAAATCAAAGCTGTGGATGGACTCTCGCTCAAGACAATGACAAAGTGCGATGCAGTTTTCTCAATATAATTACCGTTAGGTAATCTATCTTTGTAATTTGCATCTGGCGATGTCTTAGATATGATATCTGAAGATGAGTCATAGATTGCAACTGGTGCTCCTAGACCTTCTCCTCTGTCTCTCCATTCAATGTACTCCAGTCTGTAAAAGCATGGAACTACATCTATGCCCTTAACACCATCGTACAGTTCTCCAGAGACAGAATTGAATATCATTCCTGGCTCTGCACCTTCGACATACTTACCATCACGTTTATTAACTTCCGGTGAAAGTTGTCCAAGGATTTTTAAAAAAGGAAGAGCTAAGTCTTGTTGACCTATATTGCCCAAACCTTTTGCTGCATCTTCCTCAAATATATTTGCTGGAAGTGGTGCAGACTTTTTTTCTGTTACTTGGTTCATGTTTATTGTTTCCTTGTTAGTTTGGTTCGGTTGCCTACGAACACGTTAAAAAGATCAGAGGGCATATCTTGTCCAGATTCGACACGCTCCCTGACCAATGCTTTAAGTGTCATGGGTTCGACCTTTAGTTTCTGAACAGGTTCGTACCCTTGACCTTGCGCAAGGGTAGCATAACTGCTAGCCTTGTTATCTTCGTGACGACCAAAGGCAACAGTGACCTCATTTTTAATAAGATCTCCCAGGCCGTTATCTCGAAGCCATTTAAACGCTGCTTCTTTATTTGCGACAGTGATTGAAGCACCATAAATCGGTTTAACTTCTACTGATGAACCATCAGCTAGTTTTAAAGTAGAGATGTTCATTTCTTGCATCATGGTAGGAATAACCTCCCCTGACATTAGCTCCACTTTTCTTTTGAGTTCTTTGAACTCCTTTTCTTTTAAAACCAAATCGTCTTCTAAGTTTCTTAGCTTAACGACTTGATCAGATAATGATTTGGCTTCATTTACTGAGTCCAAATCTTCTCGTTGGTCTTGTTCAAAATCAATATTATTCATTGACTTCTCCTTTCTCATGTAGGTTTATTTTAATCGGATAATATATTCTATCTTGTTTGTCCCATTTTAACAGACTATATTTTCCATTCGTCATGTCAGAGACAATAGAACAAGCAACCCCAATAATAGCGGGATCACCTGTCAATAAAAGATAATCTTCTATTCTATAGTCTTTCAATAAACTTCTAAGTTTAAAAATTAAAGGACCTGGTGAAAATATAATTTGAGAAAATTCAGGTAGTAAAAATTTAAATTTTCCGTATTTAGATGCACTCATAATATTTATTTTAGGCGCACCTGCCTTAGTTCCAGGAAGTTCCTGCAATACGTATACAATATTTTCTTTTTCTATACTTTCTGACATTGACAAACAATATAAGATGTATTATATATTAAGTCAATAGAAAGAAAAAATAAAAAGTATGGATTATAAATTTAAAACGAAACCTTACGCGCATCAATTAAAAGCGTTAGAAATGTCATGGGACAAATCTTACTTTGCCTATTTTATGGAAATGGGTACAGGTAAATCAAAAGTCCTAATAGACAATATAGCTATGCTATATGATGCTGGAAAAATAAATGGTGTTCTAATTGTGGCACCGAAAGGAGTTGTTAAAACTTGGTATGAGCAAGAAATTCCAACTCATTTAGTAGATCATATTCCCTGTTCCCCGGTTCTATGGCAGGCTATGATTACGCAGAAACAACAGCGCCAGCTAGATACTTTATTTAAAACCGGCCACGATCTCCATGTTTTAATTATGAACGTGGAAGCTTTCTCCACGAAAAAAGGATTAGAGTTTGCGGCACGTTTTTTAAGATGTCATAATACTTTATTCGCGGTAGATGAAAGTACGACTATTAAAAATCCAGCAGCAAAGAGAACTAGAAACATTTGTTCACTCGCTCCTTTTGCTAAGTATAAAAGAATTCTTACCGGTTCTCCAGTTACTAAGTCTCCTCTAGATTTATATAAACAATGTGATTTTTTAGCTCCAGAATTATTAGGACATAGTTCTTATTATTCTTTTAGAACGAGATACGCTGTTATGAAAACAGCTAACTTTGGTGGAAGATCGGTTCAAATTATAACGGGATATAGACATCTCGAAGAACTGTCTGATAAATTAAAACCTTTTTCGTATAGAGTTTTAAAAGATGAGTGTTTAGATTTACCGGCTAAAACTTTTATGAAAAGAATGGTTCAATTAAGTCCGGATCAACTTAAAGTTTATAAACAAATGAAACATTTAGCATTGGCGCAGATGGATGGAAAAATGATGACCACTGCTACGGTCATGACCCAGTTAATGAGACTTCAACAAATTACTTGCGGACACTTTACGGCCGATGACGGGGTGACACGAGATATAGCAAGTAACCGGATTCCTGAACTTATAGATTTATTGTGGGAAATTGAAGGGAAGGTCGTAATTTGGGCGCATTGGCAAAAAGACGTTACTAAGATTATTGCGGCAGTTGTTAAAGAATTTGGAGAAGGGTGTTGTGTGGACTATTTTGGATTAACACCACAAAGTGAAAGACAGGAGAATATTAGAAAATTTCAAGAAGACGAGAAAGTTAGATTTTTTGTTGGAACGACTCAAACGGGTGGATATGGTATTACTCTTACCGCTGCATCAAACATGATTTACTATTCTAACGGATATGACCTAGAAAAGCGTCAACAGTCAGAAGCCCGAATTGACCGAATTGGTCAGACTAAGCCAATGACTTATATCGACATTATGTGTGAAGACACGGTAGATGAAAGAATTGTAAAAGCCTTAAAAAAGAAAATTAATATAGCCACTAAAATAATGGGCGAAGAATTAAAGGCGTGGATTTAATCCTACAAAATGTAGGACAACGAAAAAAAACTTAGTCTAAAATTTTTACCTATTTTACGTATCGGTCAGTTGACAGGCCCAGGATCGGTTTATATTCTGTTTTTCCATTCTTCTTTATAGCCATTAAATATTCTTTCCGATTAGAATTTATCTCTTTCTTATAACTTACGTGCACCCATCCAGAGTTGGGTTGTCCTGGCTCAAAATATTCTAATATAAGCTGGTCAAACATGAGATTTTCCTTGATCCAGTCTGCAACCTCGTTGTTAGGAGTGCCAAAGATCTCGAAGTCCGCCGCCTCTCCTTTACAGTGCTGCGATTTGCTTGAACTACCTATCTTATTTGACAAAATTTCGTTGCGATATCCGCTGGAAACGGTGACTGTGTGGTTAAAATGATCTCTAACGGGCTGTAGGACCCTCTCACAGAGCAATCTTAGGTTCTCCTGCTCATCCTCACTGGGGTTGTTATCAAGGCCCATCCTTGTGGCTGTCTGTGACTTGCAGAGCTCTGCTAGGCTAAAATTTTTGGATAATTTCATGATTTTAATGGCTCATTAACGAAAAAATAACATAAGCCATACCACTAATTAAAGCACCAACAGATACTAATAGAATACTTTCTATCCTATTAATTTGGGTCTCCAATTTAAGAATTTTATCGTGAGTCTGCTTTTGCATAATCCTGCAGAGCTTTTCATGTGATTCTATTCTTTGGACTGCGTTTTGTTTAGCCATATGTTTAACCTCGCGGGAATAATAAATCTAATTTTTGTTGGGTTGTCAAGTTAGAAAATTGATTAGCTTGGCCTGCCGCTGCTAGCGTTTGTGCCTCTACATTAGGTAGGTTTAGTGATAAAGGTGGAGCAACCTGCTCACCTGTCTCTGTTCTAGTTGCTATTGGATTAGGAAAATCTGGGAATTTTCCAAGTGTTAATGGTATCTCTGATAATTTATATTGTATGTCAGAGATAGCATCCATGGCATCGTCTAATGGATTAGGAAGTCCTAGTGCGTCTGCGTTCTCTTGAAAGGCTCGTCTAACATTCGCTGAAATAGTGTATGGTCTAAA
>VTLG01006473.1_pt1 | contig 14288 bp, 15 predicted proteins | sample 4694571 | NCBI WGS metagenome assembly VTLG01 (sample SAMN12604809, study PRJNA352737) | marine metagenome | biome: ENVO:00000447; feature: ENVO:00000209|ENVO:00000569|ENVO:01000036; material: ENVO:00002151; isolation source: viral sequences binned using virsorter ...
TCCTTGTCCTGGTTCTGTCCAACTCCGCGAGTAGTCCATTTTATTCCTCAGCTTGTTTTTCTTGTTGGTTTAACCAATCAAGTTGTGTTTCGACTCTTTTCAAATCAATCGCATCAAGTTGTTTATCTTTCATTAAATTTGAAAAAGTTTCACCTGCAGCGATATTATCACCATCTACTACTTGGTCAACAAACTCTCTTGCTTTCTTATTATCTACCATTTTTTATTCCTTTATTCCCAATCATTTGGATCCGGCATATCATCATCAGGTCCTAATCCAACTGCACCTTGAGATTTAATCTCATTGTCAATATCGGATATCTCCTGTTCAGATTGTCTTAGAACATTCTTTCTAATCCATTCTTCTGAATAATATTTACCCACAAATTGGTCCATTTGTTCTAGAGTATTGATTCTTTCTCTCAATATCTCCGCTTCTTTAAGTTCTGTAAAATGATTGTCTTTTTGGAAATCGTATGATACATACTCTTTCATAGTTTTCCAATCATCTTCTGTTATCAAATTTTTCAATAACAGCTGAGTTCTTAAAATATCATCAAATAATCTAGAGAATTTTAATCTAAGCCTATCAACAAATCGTGAAAACTTAACTTCATCTCTAGAAATTTCTGTTGCTCTTCCTATAGCGAACGCTGTTTCGGTTTCTAATCTAGAAATTGGAACATTTAATGCTTTATACAATTTCTTTTGAAAATATAAAATATCTTCGATTTCACCGAGATTTTGTCCACCAGGTAGAGTACTAATCTCTGTTCCTCTTCCACCTTCTCGTCTAGGTAACCAGAAATCTTCCAGCATATTCATATGCCTTCTGTCATCTTTAACTTCACCTGTGTCAGCGTTATACACTAACTTATTACGATAATTAGTCTGAACTTCTTTCAAATACTGTTCAGCTCTCGCTTTAGGTAAGTTACCTACATCAATGTAGAAGATTCTTCTTTCAGGTGCTCTTGATATCCTATAGATAACAAGTGCATCTTCTAACATTCTTAATTGGTTCACAGGTTTTAATGCCTTGTGTAAATAACCAACTACTACTGTTTTATTGTAATCAAGTAACCCGGAAGTTACATGAGTTACAGCATCGTTATGGATTTTAACTGTCTGACCAGTATTATTACCTGACTTGTCAAACCCTTGATCGTTGAAAATATAATATTCTAATATATCTTCAACTATTTCAACGCCTGTTTTCTCGTCTTTTTCTTTCTTGACCTCTCTAATCTTTCTGATCTTTTGTGGGTCAATAGGGCGTAGACCTTGAATTCCTTTCTTGGGATTCTTTTTATCAACCATTTTGTGATAATAAAGCCTTCCATCAACATACCATTTTCTGTATATGTCATGGGATAAATCCCGAAATCCTAATAATGTAAGTATTTCTTCAAATTCATTACGAATTTTCTTTTTAGTACCCTCTGGTATCCTATTAACTCTATCTAAATTAATAGATACAGGAGCGTCTAAATCATTGGATGCTAAAGATTCATTTACAATATCCTCAATAGCACTGTCACATTCAGGAACTAAAGCCATTGTTCTGTATCTTGCTACTAGGTCGGCTTCATTCTTGATTCCGCCTTCCATGTCAACATACTGACCAATGACTCCACCGGTAGCCGCAAAGCCACCCATTCCCTGTTCAGTTCCGATCTCAATGACCGAACCATCATTAGAAGGTGGGACAAAGGATTGTGCTTTTCCTTCGTCCTTCTTCCTTTTTAACTCGTATCCAAATAGTTCCATATTATATATTTATACTCCCTTCAAAAGAGCTCTTAAAGAGTTCTTTCAAAATGCGAATATGCAAATGTAACAGTAAATGTTTCAACTTCTTCTCCACCAGCAGTATCTAATTCGATAGCTGCCAAGGCTTTTGGCCACATATTGAAAAATTCATATGTTGCAATTATTGAATCATCTCTTGCCATTTGAGATACAGTAGCTCTATCTACCATATAATCATATCCTACAGGACCTACACTTGAATCTAAAGGTACTATATCTGCCATCCATCGTTCTATTGCATTTCTAGATGAAAAATCAGTATCATTATAGATACCAACTTCCCAATCTTCAAACTCACGATCTCCAGCTAACTTGATTTGTAAACCTTTATATTTAATATCAGTTTGAGTTATTGTTTGTCCAGGTAAAGTTGCAGTTTTACAAAGAAACTGAATCTTATCACCTGATCTAGGAATATAAACTTCAAACCTATTATTTCTTGGACCAGCACCTATGAGGTTAGCTTTAAATTGATTAATTGTTGCCATGATTTACCTCCTTATACTGCTGATTCTTGAGCTTGTAGTCCAGCTGCTCCATAGACTTCTTCAAAATCTACACCTGATCTACTTGCTACAAAAGTTAATGTTATGAAGTTAATGCTTCTAGCAGGTTTCACAAAGATACTTGCTACGAATTGTTGTGCATCAACAACCTGAGAATCGTTATTTGTTTCATCACAAATAACTTGGAAATCATAGATTCCCTTTCGACCTTGAACTTGTCTAAGAAAAGGTTCTACTGCTGCTCTAAAGTTAGCTCTTGTAAAAGAATCGTTAAATTCAAAGAGTTGTGATCTAGCTGCAGTTGAAATCGCTTTTTCTAAAGTAATAAACAATCTTCTAACATTAATTCTACTGAATGCACTACCGTCAGAAGATGCTAGAGTTTTATCACCATACAACATTGTTCCTTGTCCTGGAAATGTAACTATTGGATTAACTTTATTTCTATAAAGGGTATCTCTATCTGCCTTAATAGGGTTAAAAGCCAATTTAGTTACACCAAAAATTTGACCCCGATTGTGACCAGCTGGCGAGTACCAACTGTCATTTGTATAATCGGTTCTAGCGCACAGACCTGCTGTGGCTCCGTTTGCTGGTACATAAACATATCTGTCATTATACCTGTCGTAAATATATAGCCATGTACTATCCATGATAGCATATGAACTAGAATTAAGTGTTGCTTGTGTTGCTGTTACATTTGTAGTTCCTACAGAACTTGTAACATCTACAACATCAGACCTGATTGGAGAAAAGAATACGACGCAATCTTTTCTATCTTCAGCTATATTCATTAATTGATTGTAAAAGGAAGTTGCTTCGGCTCTCGTTACAACATCATTTCCACTGCCATCATCGGCTTGTGGAGTTCCCGATATCATTAAAGATATATCTTGATTATCAGCACTGCCAAAATGTAAATCCCACGCAGTTATTTTTTGACCTGTGGTTGGTTGTCTACCGTCAGCTCCATTCGTAAATGAACGGAATTCAGGTAAAGTACCACCACCATAAGTTGTTCCTGAAGCTGCTGTTCCAGCATTACTCCAAGTACTACTATGGTCCATCCAGTAAATATAATTACTGGTATTTTCAATAACTGTCACATAATAGTTAGTTGCACCAAAATCATCTTTTGCATCTGAAGCTTTAGAAACTGCTTCAAACTTTTCTAGAATTGTACCAACAACTCCAGAAACTAGACCATCTTCATCAATGACAACTATGTGTAATTCGTCTGCAGAACCAGCACTAGAACGACCAGCCGTATAGGTTGATGTTCCCGGTGCTCCGTTAAACTGTCTTGCGAATTCCCACTCTCTAGATATTTGTGCGCTGTTTGCAACAGCTGCATCTAATCCTTGAGTAGAGTCATCTTCTTGTGCAATTGTGAGGTCTCCAGCTCCAGTTGAACCTGAATCGTAAGCTATTGCAGAAACTTTATATCTTGTAGTATCTGAACCAATACCTGTTATAATATCACCAACAACAAATTTTTCTCCTAAAGTAACGGGAACTGAAGTTGCCCCTTTAGCAGCTGTTGAATTTGTTGTAGTAACATTAGATTGTGAGTATGCATTAGCACTACCACAAGAGTTTATCTTTAAGCTATTGCCTAAAACTCCTGCATATCGTGCTGCGTATTCACCTACTGATGCAGAACCGTCATTATAGTTTGCTCTATAATGTGATAAATTTTTAATCAATAGACTTTGTGAAGAAGTTGTAGTTGCATTAACCATACTGGTTGTTGCAATTCTAACTACTCTCAAGTCTTGACCGTAATCTAAATACATAGCAGCTGGGTAAAAATACTCAGCCATTAAGTTAGTAGTATCCGGTTCACCAAATGTATCTGCAAGGTTCTTTCCAGAAGTAATTGTAGTAACTTCTTCGGCTGGTCCCCAACCAAAGTGTCCACAATATGCTCCTGTTGAACTTGAAACCGCAGGAATAACATTAGTAGCATCTATTTCTTGAACCAGTATTCCTGGCGAAACTTGAAATGCCATTTTATTATCTCCTAATTAATATTTTTATTTCGAAATGAAAATATTTTATTTAAATCTGATAGAATTATTCTATCATTAACAGTATTTATAATTTAATAAACTTTCGTACCTTCAACAACAGTCCAAACATCTCCACCTTCAACATAAACTTCTAGTTCATCTGGATTTGAGTTGAACAATCCTGCAGGTGTTAATTCATCTTCAATCATTTGTTGTTGTTCATCATATAACATCTTTTTAAGTTCTAAATCTGTTAAACTCTGAAAAAATGGTGTAGTTATAAACCATGAAAATAAGACTAAATTCATCACCAAATCATCATGATTACCACCATCTGCTTCCCATGATTGTCCTTTTGATACAAAAGTTAAGAATTCGTTGATTGTAAATTTGTCTATTACTGTTAATTTGTTTTCTTCCATCAACTCTTTTAATGTAGAACAACCTATTTGTTTAGTCTTTTTTGTCATTGTAACGCCAATTCCTGACGCTTTTACACTTGATTGTGTAAATACATTTTCATATTCTATATCATAAAAGAGTTGATTACATACTATCTGCCCTTGATCATTGTTCTCTATAATAACTAATGCATCATTATACATTTTAGCAAATCTATGAATAATATCAGGAAATAGTAATGGAGATATCATATTGTTTCTATAGATACCTACTTGTTTAAAATGATTATTTGATATATCAACTATACTAAATGTTGAGTAATCTTGTCCTCGACCTTTAGCTGTATCTACAGTCATTACATATTCGTGCGTTTTTTGTGGTTCTTCATATAGATATACATTTTGTTTGGCCCATATAGGATCATGTGTCTGTAATCCCAATAATGTATTTGCATTAATCAAAGTATTTCCTGTTCCTAAGAATGAATTACCGAATTCTTGTTCAAATTGTAGTTCAGAAGTATTTGCTATTGTTGTAGTTTTCCATTCATCATCTCTACCAGGAACATCATACCAATTAACTTTAAAATCTTTATATTCATTTTGACCTTGAACAGCTCCTTCATATAATTTATGATACATATTACCTATACCATTAGCTGTAGATGTTATGATAACTTTAGATTTTCCACCTGATGTAATAACAGGATATGTAGATGTATAGAACTGTTCAGCATTTTCTACAAACGCAAACTCATCAAGATATAGTAAATTTACAGACAAACCACGAATTGAGTTAGCTCCTGTAGCTGATGCCACGATTCTACTATCATTTTCGAATTCGATTGAACCTCTATTCAGAACTTTTGTACCTGGTTGTAAGAAAAAAGGTATATGTTCTAACATTGTAGTTATTCTAGCTAACATTTCTCTTGCTATAGAACCTTTGTTAGCTAGAATAGCTATAGTTTGTTCTGGTTGAAATAGTAAATACCAAAGAAGAAAGGCACAAGTTGTAATTGATTTACCTGACTGCCTACATGCTAAAATAACACTAAATCTATTTTCGTCAAAATGATCTATTAAATCTTCTTGATAATCATAAAGTTTAAAAGGAACTAATCCTTCATCAAGAGATATGATTTTTACATAGTTTTCTATAAAATGTATAGGACTTCCCATACATTTCTTGTATTCTAGAATCTGTTCTTCTGTCCACTCGGCTTGAACACCAGCTCTTTTGACATTGATATTACCGAGATAGCCTTCATTTTTGTGCATGATTTTTTAATAGTCTTTGTAATTCTGTTGATGATCCAACAAATAAATTGTTTTGTACTTTATCAGGCATTGAATCATCTTTATCTAATTCTTTTACTTTTGCTTGTAAGTCAATCAACTTCTCTGTTGTTTCTCCTACTGTTTTAATTAATTGTCCCGCTACTTCATATACTCTAGGGTGTTCTGACTCTCTAGCTATATCTAGAATGCCCTCTATTGCGTCCTGTCCTCGCTCTACAAGACCGTAAAACACTTCTCGACTATACTTGTAGTCTGAATTTTGTTCTTCTTGTTTAGAATAGTTACCTTTAGATAATGTAGGAAGTCTTTTCTCAACTTCAACTATTTCTCCTTGAATGTCAAGAAGTTCATCAATTCTTTGGTCAACTTTACTCATAAATAGTATTTATGTTTATTTAGGATCGCTAGATTTATCGTCTGAATAAGTAACTGTAGGTGGTTCAAAGAAATCAGTTGTTTCATTATATGTAAATGTTGAATCTGGATCAGCATCAGAAGGATTTGGCATAACAACTTGTTCTGAAACTCTACCTGCTGTATCTGTACTTGATATTTGACCACTACCCGTTTCTATATAAGTTCTAGCTTTAACTGTTCTGATAATATCTGAATCTCTAATAGGACCATATATGTAATTTTTCATTACAAATTCTAAATCATATCTTAATACTTGTCTTGTTATAAAATCACCTTCATATTCATCAGTTTGAGTAACACTTGATAATGTTATCGGAATATCTCTTTTATCGCCCATATCTGGTACAGTATTAATTGTAACTGTATAATCAGGTGTAAAGTAAGGCATTATTTGTTCTATAATCTGTAATCCATCATCTGTATTTTTAACTAGTACACTTAAACTAAATCCTAAATTATAAGGAGCAGGTGCATATTGATATTGTAATACATTAGGATTAGATGCTGTGGCCTTTTTAAATTGTGTTTTTTTAGATAATTTTCTAGTAGCATCATAATCTATAGAAGTTAATTCAAAACCCATTCTTGGTAATGAAATTGCAGTTCTAGTATTTCCATCAAGTCCTAAAGATGCTGATTGTTGTAATCTAGCTATCCATTTTTGTCTAGGACCATATGCTAATGGAACTTTCATTGTAGTTCCATCAGGTCTTTTAATACTAATATTATTAAATAATGTACCAAAAACTGATACAGCTCGTTTAATAGTTTCGTGATAAAAATGTTCTCCGAACATTATGTACTCTCTCCAAATGGATTACCTTCAGAAAAGTCTATAATCCCGTCAGCATCAGTTTCAAATTCAACATTAAATGCACCTGGATCAGTTGGTAATGTTTGTTCAGCTGCTATTGAAACAACACTTCGTCTAGATATTAAACTATCTTCAAGAATAATTGTATCATAAGCTGTCATATCTGTAGCTGTTCCTGATTCTAATAAGAATGCATCTTCTGGTGTTTCTTGAACTATATTATCTGTACCTGTTGTACCATCTGTTATAGTTGAAGGGAATTCTATTCCAGCAGTTCCTGATTCAAAATCAATATATTCTCCAGCATGTGTTATAAATCTGTCATTACCAATAGAATCTTCTCCGACAATATATCCTTCAGATATATCAGTTGTCATAAAACTAGTATATGTAGCAGGATCACCTGTATCTGTTGTTTTAATTGAAGATATTGTTAATTTATTTGTTGTTTCACTCCAAGCTGAAACAATACCTGTTGCAAGTATTGTTGATGTTAAGAGTTGAGAAACAGTTTCACCTTGTACAAAACCTCTCATAGCACTATTATCAGTTAATGTAAATTCTATTGATTGAGCTTGTGCTAGTTCTAAATCAGTATCAAGAGCTGTGATTTCTGTATCAAATTTCTCTCCAGAATATTCAAATAAGTCACAATTCATCTTAAAGACAAATAACTTACCTAATTGATAAAATGGATTTTCGTGTTCTACAAATTTTATTTCAAATAAACTTTTTGATAAAGGAAAATAGATAAGATCACCTTCATTAGGTCTTAATCCTGTAGCAAGATTAGCATCTAATGAAACAAATCGTTCCCAACTTCTCCTTGATATAACAAAATTGGCTGTATCTCTAACTTCAACTCCAAATTTAGAATATAGATCACCTTCACCTTCAAATCCTTCTACTCCTTCAAGATACATTTCAACTTCATAAGCATCTTCAAAACTAGAATTAGCAGCATCTCCAAGTATTGTATCTTCGTTTACTATTTTTCTTGGTAAATAATATACATTGTGTCCATACATGCGTAAAGACTCGACAACTAAATCTTCTACAAGATTTTGTTCAGTTTGTACTTGTTGACTAAAGTGGACATTTGTTGCCATATTTTTACTCCGATACTACTATTTATGAAGTTTATAGTCTTTAAACCAAGGTGGTAGTCCTAAAAAAGGCCTTCTATCGAATTTATTTTCTTCTGCTTCTTCTTTTGATGCATCGTTATAATGTAAAAAGACTTGACCACAATTTTCACCTTTAAATTCTTCTCGCCAATGTTCTAATTCACAACCTTGATATATTAACATATCTCCCTGACCTAATAATATACTTGTTCCCTCTTTTCCTACTTCTCCTGAAGGCTCTAAAAAGATAGGCCATTTATCTCCACCTAAATGTAATGTTGTAGATACTTCACAACTATATCTATCTTTATGTCTTTTTAATACATCTCCTTTCTTATAAATTCTTGCATATGAATATGTTTCATTTAATTTTAATTCTGTTTCTATTTCTACTCTATATTTAAGTTTCTGCAATAGAGTTTCCATGACTAGATCGCCATAATGACTATATGTTTCGGGAATTTGTGTGTCATTCCATACTCCCCAATCTTCATTAAATTGAGAAATATATTGACTGTCATAAAAAATTCTTGTAACTTTTCGTTTATTTAAAAAATAATCATAACAAAATTCTGCTAATTCTTTTGATATTGCTCTTTTAATAACTTTATACATAAGGCTGTCCTAAACTCCAAGAAACTAAAGAATGTCTTATTCCTTTAGTAACTGGTTTAACTCTATGCCAAACAAAACTTGGAAATATAATTAAACTACCTTTCGGTCTTATTTCTTCACAAATTTTAGGCTGTTTATCTCCATCTTGATCGTGAAAAGCAAACTCTAACTCTCCACCTTCGTAATCTTCTGGATCACTTAAACAAAGAGTCATAGATAGCTTTCTTATTTTACCATTTGTATTTGGATCATCAGGTTTATCATAAGGAACTGTATTACTGTCACAATGCCAATCATAAAACTGTCCTTCTTTATATTCAGTATATTGACAAGATTCTGTCCAATCCCATTGAAAATTCCAATTAGCTTTTTCATTTGCTATTTGAATAAAAGGTTGTATTTCTCTATATAACCAATATCCTGAAAGCCACACAACATCTGATTTTCTTTTTTTCTGTATGTTTTTTAATTCTTCTTTTGAAGGAGGCTCTCTACCAGTATGTCCTCCTGTCAACCCTTTCTCTTTAGAGAAGGATTCTCCTGTTTTAACTATTTCATCACAAATACTTGAAGGAATAGCTTTAGTAAAATACCAATAATAATTTTCTAAATTCATTTAATTCTTTAGCCACACACCCGCAACCCTTTTATGATAAACTTCTTTATAATCCCAAATTCCACCAGCATTAATATTAGGTTCACTAACAATAACTACACCTGATCCACCTGCAGCACCAGTTCCGTCATTATCGGCTGGGTGTTCTGGAGTAGCTTGATGACTGGCAACTCCACCACCACCACCTCCTGTATTAGCAACACCAGTTCCTAAAGTTGGTGATGGTGCACCTTGATGATTTGCATCTCCAGCACCACCTTTTTGAGTTGGAAGATTAACTCCTCCACCTGCAGCATGGCCTCCTAAATAACCTTTACCAACTAGTCCTTCGGTTGAACCAAGTTCGTGTGTAAATCTATAACCACCACCTCCACCTCCAGAATACCAAACTTTTGAGCCAGAAACAGAGGACATTTTAGCTAATCCACCATTACCAGCTATAGCGTTCCAATCGTTACCAAGTCCATCTGGAGTTTCATTACCGCCAGTACCACCGGCTCCGCCACCACCACCACCAGAGTAATAGCTACTACCATTGTATCTTCCATGGCCTCCATCATTTCCTTCAGCCGGAGAATAACTGCCTGAATTACCTGTTCCACCACCGGGATGTGACGGGTGATTACCACCTGAACCCCCACCGGAACCTCCACTATGTGCTTCACTATCTCCTCCAACAGCTAGACCACCAGCTCCTCCACCACCAGATGATGAAATAGGAGTAGCAGAACCAAAAACTGAAGCTGAACCAGAAGAACCTCTAGAATTTTCAGTAGGAGCACCTGCTCCACCTGCTCCAATAGTTACTGGAACAGGAGAATTTGGAATTGGGTGGGTCGGAAATTCTCTAAATCCACCTCCACCACCGCCTCCATGGCTAGAACCACCGCCACCACCAATTACTAGTAAATGACATTCGGTTGACCTAGGATCGGCTGTAAAAGTTCCATTAGCTTGAAAGGTAGTTATTTTAGGTGTAATTGTAAAGTTTTTTCCTATTAATCTAGGCATTATCCCCAATCTCCATTTATTTTATGATAAAATTGATCTTGAAAATTATATATACCACTTGTTGTCCATGTTCCTTTTGGTTCACTAAATATAACAACTCCAGAACCACCAGCACCAGCTGCTTGAGCTGAAGGAGCACCTGTAGGGGAAGCTTGAGTACCGCCTCCGCCTCCGCCTCCGCCAGTATTAGCAGTTGCCGCAGTTCCAACACCTGGGGAGCCTGATTGTCCTGCAGAACCTCCATCTCCACCTCCTCCAGAGCCACCAGCAGAATTAGGAGCAGAGTCTCTACCCCCTCCACCTCCACCAGCATAAGTTACATCACTTCCTGAAATATCATAAACAATTCCTTTACCACCTCCAACCGGACCTCTTGATCCGCCTGAATATCTACCAGCACCCATAGAACCTCCGCCAGAACCTGCTTGTTGTCCTGAAGCAGGAGAACCTCCACCACCCTGACTTCCTTGTGGAGCAGGAGAAGGAAGGGACACACCAAAATTTATTGAATTGTTTCCTCGACCAGCACCACCGCCTCCAGAGCCTCCATCTTGACCATGATTAGCACCACCACCAAAATTATCTCCACCAGTACCACCACCCTTAGCAGTATAAGTAACACCACCAGCAACTACTACAGTATCATTCCCATTACCACCAGCACGACCTTCGGCTGGGTCAGGACCATGAGCCCCACCTCCACCTCCACCTGCACCTATGGTAACAGGTATTGAACCAGAAACAGGTATTGCTGCAGCATCTTGACTTCGACCGGTACTTGAATTATATAATATTCCTCCGGCTCCGCCACCTCCACCACATTGGTATCCAGCGTTAGGACAAGCAGAACCACCAGCTCCACCAGCTATTATTAGCATATCAGCTTCGGCAGAAGTAGCCGTAAATGTGCCTGATGCATTAAATGTTGTTATTTTAGTTGATGTTGTTGGGTTATTATCTACACCTATGATTCCACCATTACTAGACATATCTTTCTCCTATAAAGCTACCCATACTTTGTTAGAAGCATCCCATCTGTACTCTGTTTCATCACCCGCGTCTGTAAAGGTGCTTCCTTTCCATCTAAGATTATCTTCATCCCACATAGGAAATACTCTTAATCCACCTTCTTCAACATCATTAGGGTAAGTAACAGGGGCTTCCCAATCACCACTACTATTTAAAGTCCAAGAGGTATAAGGTTTAATACCTATAAACATATTTTTACTAGCATCATAAGTAAAACCAATACCAGCGTATTGTTTTCTAAAATTATTATTATAAGATGTTTGTTTCCAACTAGCTCCTCCTGAACTAGCAGGAACTATTGTTGCAACAAAAGTCTCTGCGGCACTTGATTGATCTCCGCCATTAGCATCTACATCATCATTAGATATTACTATAACTCTAAGAACAACATTATTGCTGTCTAATTCTGCAAAATGTGCCATGTTATTCTCCTCTATTAATCAGTTATTTTTTCACCTGAAACTAAGTATGTAAGATCACTATTGCCCCCACAACTAATTCTTAATCTATCAGTTTCATCTAAATAAAATGCTGCATTTTTATCTATTACTACTAATGCTGAATCTGCAGGTACAGTTACCGTAGTAGCGATATCATAATATGTACTAGCATTATCTGTAGTTACTTTTAAGCTAAAGCTTTGTGCATTTGTACCATCAATATTAGTAATAATAATACAACTAATTTTATAGATATAGTCTGCAGGTACAGTTACTATATCTGTATCAGATGTTGTAACAGCTCCATTGACTGTAAATCCATTGATTGTCGCTACACTTACTATATTTGGTGTTGCCATTTTATATTTCTCCCATTATTATCCAAAAACCATAGCCATTGCTATAGCCTTTCCTGTTGAAATTCCACCTTCGGCCGCATCTTCCCAAGCTGCAGCTGCTCCAGCTCCTGCTGAAGTTAAAATTTGTCCGTCTGTTCCGTAATTTGTTCCACCTATTCCTATTTCACCATCTGCAGTAAATCTAAATTTTTCTGCAGCTGCAGACCAAAAAATCATATCATCAGTTGAATGATCATATTTAATAGCTCCTCTATATGCTGCAGTTCCACCTGTTCCATCTCCAAACATTACAGAGCTAGTAGAACTTGTACCACCTATAAGAGAAATTCCTGAATTACCTGAATCAACAACTACTAAATTTCTTCCTGCTGAGTTGTACGATTCTGGAGTAGCAGTTCCTAATCCTAATTGACCATCACCATTAATAGTCATTTCAATAGCATCATTAGTGTTGTCGTAAAAATGAATTTTGTCATCAAATGCATAGATTTCCCAATCTGATGCTGTACCTGTATCGTCTTGTAGTCTTATATAAGGAGCTGAGTTTTTAATATGTAATCCTGCAGTATTACCAGCATTTCCAGTAGCTGGAGATGTAGTACCTAGTCCAACATTGTTATTACTAACATCTACAAAGAAAGTTCCACTTTCAACATTAACATCTCCTGAAACAGTTAATGCAGTAAGAGTACCTAAACTCGTTATATTTGTTTGTGCCGCTGTTGTTACTGTTGCTGCAGTTCCTGAAGCGTTTCCTGTAACATTACCTACAAATCCTGATGCTGTTACAGTTGAATTAAAAGTAGCAGCTCCAGCTTCTGACATATCAAGAGTTAGGGCAGTAATAGAAGAACCACCATCATTACCTTGGAAAATAAGGTCATTATTTGAAATAGCAGATTTTATATAAAAATGGTCTGGAGTAGAAGAAGTTTTTAAACGACCAAATTCTGTTCCACCATCTTTTAGTATTATATCCTTACCATCTGCATCAAAAATAATATCTCCACTTGAATCAAGTGTTAAATCTGTTCCGTCATTTGTAATTGTGTCTAGTGCTATAGAACCAACATTAGAAATATCTAAATCTCCAAAGTCTAAGGCTCCTGCAACTGTAAGTGTTCCTGAAATATCAACATTAGCATTAATGTCTAGTGTCGTTGCGTTTAATTCTATTTCTGTATCAGAAACTAAATCTAAAACTCCGTCTGCTGATTGATGAATATATGTTCCTGAATCTCCGAATTGTAATTGTCTTGTTGAGTTTAATAGTAAAGCTGTATCGGCGACATGAGTTAAAGTTACATCTGAATCAGCTCCAAAGTTTAATACTGCTGAATCTGATTTTAATGTAACATCATCTATAAAACTTAAATCACCTGCGTTGCTAATAATTCCTGCTAATTCTCTTGCTTGTGTTGTCATATTATTTTCCTAATTAAGTCCAGTTTTCTCCTAAGACAGCAGTATAAACAGCTTTCATATCCCATATACCTGAAGTGTTCTGTATATCAGTAATTGTGGGTTGTTTAATAATAACTACTCCAGAACCACCAGCTTTGCCTCCAACCGGTGCGCTGTAATCGGGGTTAGTTTGGCCAGCACCTCCACCACCACCGCCTGTGTTTGCAGTTCCTGCTACTGATGACTGCGAGCTCGGCCAACCGTTGGTACCAGTACCTTGTCCACCACCGCCAGGACCACCATTTCCGCCTGTAGCAGCAGCATCGCCACCACCACCGCCACCACCTGCTCTTGTTACAGATGAACCTGTGATTGAAGAAGCCGTACCAGCACCACCATGACCACCATCTTTGTAGTTAGAAC
>VTLG01008268.1_pt1 | contig 14287 bp, 15 predicted proteins | sample 4694571 | NCBI WGS metagenome assembly VTLG01 (sample SAMN12604809, study PRJNA352737) | marine metagenome | biome: ENVO:00000447; feature: ENVO:00000209|ENVO:00000569|ENVO:01000036; material: ENVO:00002151; isolation source: viral sequences binned using virsorter ...
TTAGCCACCTCTTTCTTATCTGCACGGGCATCGGCAAGCAGCTTCGCCGCATCCCTTTTCGATTTCTCTCCCAACAAAATCTGCGTCATGGTGGTACGGGCACGATCCCCCATCTGCCCCTTCGCGGGCATATTATATGCCCCCTCTGCTCTCCGTTGTCTTACGAGAGCCGCTCCGGCTGGCTCTCCTGTTTCATAGGCTTTCCTTACTCTAGCTGCCTCGTCGGTATAAAATTCATCTTGGAGTTCATCAGACAGAATTTGCTCATCATCGCCGTCATACCCTTCAGCAGCCACTCTAAGGTCTTCAGGAGAAGTGCCGTATTTCTCAGTGCTGAATGGGGTTCGCGAGGCCGTGTAGTCTTCTATCATCTTCATTGCTTGGGCGAGGTCGTCTTTGTCTCTTTGCTCTTTCCTCCCAGCTTCCCATTCCTCGGCTGCTTTTCTTAGAAGCCTATCAGCGACTTGCCAAGAAGTCCCAGGGGCGCTCGATATTGGCTGAACTTTTATCTTCGGCTGCGCGCCCAGTAATGCCTTTTGCATGTCCCGATAGAAATTAACTGTTGCCATGTTATTCCCCCGCCTTTACCGCTTCAGAATAATTGACCATTTTAACGCCCGCATCATTCTCAACAACAGCCGAAGGATTGACTTTCTCAACGTCCTGCGCCATGAGGCCAATCTGCTGCGGGCCACCCCAAATGTACTGGAAGGAATAAACCGGGAGACCATTATCAAGGACGCCGACCTTGGATATGTTCTTCTTGACACGCCTGTCGCTATTGGGGTATGCGGCTCTTATACCAGCACCACCCAGCGTTCCTATCATCCCGCCTATGGCCCCAGTTCTAGCGTTCTGCGCCGCTACCTGTTGATTGTAAGCGTTCATCTGCCCAGCGTAATTATTAGCCACCAATCCAGCATAATCAGTCCCAGCTATAGCGGTATTGGGAGCAGCGCCGAATTGCGGGTTCTGAATCTGGGTGCCGGATAGAAGTGCGGAAGTCTCATTCAGCGGTAGATTTCTAAGATATGCAGACTCCTCGATGGCGCGTTGTCTCGCTTGCTGGTCGAGGCCGAACATTCCTTGCTGCATATTGTAGATTTGTTGCTGTTCGGCAAACGGGATTGCTCGTTGAGCGGCTTGTTCTTGAATTGCCCTGGCCCTGTCCTGTGCCTGGGCGTCATAAGCCGTGCCGCGCATCGCTTGTATCCGAGCTTGCTCCTCCATTGGCATGCCTCGCTCTGTGAGCCGTTCTTGCGCCGCCCTGCTCCGCGCCCCGGTTTGAAGGCCCGCGAGTTGCCCCTGATAACCTAAAAGCTGGCCTTGCTCTCGCCCCGGCAATGCGCGGAGATAGTTCTGTTCCGCAATTGCATCTCGCCGCGCAGCAGAGCCAAGCCCGAAAAGACGTGACTGCTCTGCGCCACCAGCTTGGATGGCTGCATTCCGGGCACTTTGATAGGCATCATTTTTACCCCGGTAGAAGTCGTCCATCGCGGCTGAGAAAGCCCGTGTCCCACGAGCAATCCCAGAATTAGCGAGTTTAGTCTCCATCGCTATTTGTTCACCTTCAAAACGAGGATCAAGCCGTGAGGTGTGCTGCCCGTAAACTGAGTCAATAACCTGTTGGCGGGCCGCTGCATCAGCAAGCGGAGCCGCTGGCGCGCTGGAATAGTCAAGCGGATTGCCGTAAGCATCCGTAGCTGTCTGAACAGCAGTCTGCGCCTCTTGGGTATCAAACTCAGGAGGCAGACCAGTGTAATTAAACGGGTCCGCCACCGAAGCCGCTGCTATATCTGCCGACTCTCTAATGCCTTGGGCTGTTGGCGCAGCAGGTTGCCCCGCATAATCAAGTCCGACATCGGCAATTCCAGACGCCCTCTGGATCGCTGTCCTTGCCGCATCTGGGCTTCCAGGGCCAACAATTCCCTCGTAGCTGAAAGGATCAGACAACGCCGTCCCAACACGGCCAACCTGCTCCCCGGCGACTCTACTTAATTCACCAGCAACCAGATTTTGTCGGTCCACTATCTCTTGCTGGGCTGGGTCAAGAGTGGTTTCCCTGATCCATCGTCTGTCGAGGGGGTCTACTGGGTCTGGCTCTAAATTTGTCTGGACCTGTTTATAACCAGTAATCGCAGGTTCCGACCACTCACCACCACCTTCAGGATCCTCGATCCAGGTTCTATGCCCGTAGATCGGCACAGACTCCCATTTAGGAGTGTGTGTCCGTGGCGCTTCTGGCTCTTGTCTCCAAACACTCGCACCATAAGGCGTATATTCATCTGCCCGGTTCAGCTTCGACTGCGCGATAGCCGTTTCTTTGTTAATCGCACCTTGAGCCTGGGCGGTTGCAATCGGGTCAGGAGGCGTTGGGAAGGACGGTGCTGATTTACCCATTTATCCATTTCTCCGCGTTCTTGGCATATAGTCCATAGGTACAAGCTGGCGTGCAATCTCTAGCCGCATACGGGTGAACGCCCTCTAAGACAAAGCCTAGACCCGTCAAGAGTTTCCTGCTCTTCTTGTTTGATTTATCTGTGATCGCTGTCATCCTCTTTACGCCTAACTGACGGAACGGGTATCCAATAATCGCCCGTATATTACCTGGCGTGGCCCATTTAGGGGTCGAGGTAATGAAAGTAATCTCTATATCATTTTGGCGATAATTATTAAAAATTGCAACCCCTACAATATTGCCACTGTCCGAGGTAATGCCAATGCTTGTGAGCGGACGTGAAAGAGGCGCACAAGATGGATACTCCTTTTCTGCCCACAATACCAATTCTTCGTCACAATCAAATACCAATCTAGTCAAATGGCGCTGCCTTGTTGCCAAATCATGTCGTAGGCGCTGAAAGATAAGGTAATGGCATTGGTAGACCCCCGGATAGTCGGTGAGGCACACTCTCCAAGGCCATAGACTGTTGTCCAAGCGTCACTTGTTACTTCGTCTGCCCAATCAGCCTCATCCCATTTGGAAACGTCCCAAATACCAGCAGATAAAGACGGCGTTGTTGGCACACTTGTTGGGTTTATGTTTGAGAAATCTAAATTAAGATCAATAGCAAAAGAGGGAAGCCCATTAGTTGTGAAATGAGGACGACATAGGGTGAATAATTTCTGATTGCCCCTAGACCCGTAATAAGAGAAAGCGGGTCTTATCTCCCAATTTATATTTGATGTGTTATCACTAACACCTGTGTCTGCCTTATATATAATACCGCCATCCTGTGCGCCGAAATATAGATCGCTATTATATAACGACCAACAGGCAGCATTTTGCCCGGTGAATTTACACCATGCCCCGGTTTGACTGTTCACAACATATTGCACGGACTCCGTAGTGGACAACGGTATATTGAACAACGAATACGACCCCTGCGGGTAAAGAATAGACTGCCAACCAAAAATCGCAGAATAAGCTCTTGTTGATGCAAGGAACTCATTTTGTATATTATTTGATATAGCCTGACTGGAGCTTGATACCTGGTCAATCGGCAGAAACGTAGATAGAGAGATAGCGCCATCTTGAGTAATAACGGTAAGGTCAGAACCGGCCTTTTCAAGACATCTCCGGCCTATTGGCTTCCCGATATTGAAGACACCGACAAGGCTCCAAGCATCTGCGCTAGAGGGATCATTCCCTGAATATATAATGCACTCGCCTTCGCTTGTGATAGCCACGAAAAGATCATCAGGCCCAGCGCCGCCATCTCGCGTCCATGATCCTATCGCCTGGATATAGCCACCCAGCTTACATAAACCCCCAATGTCGAATGTAGCAACAGTTCCGGCAACAGAGACTACCGGCAGATAACCAAATATCAGGCTATCGTTAAACACGAAGAACAGCCGCCTCTGGTGCGCTGCCACATTTACAATATCTGTAGCCGTTACACTCGAAAGACTTGGGGTGGTGAAGGAACTGCCATTGTAATAGATCGGGGCATCTGCGCCGTTAACCATGAACAGGAAATTACCGCCAGATGTGCCGAACATTGTGGTTTGCCATCTGGCATTGGACTTGCCCGTGGCGATAGACGTTGAGCCACCAGCAGCAGAAGAGTCATAAATGACAGAGCCAGCCGCAGAGATTAGCTTGCGTGTTGACGGGCCAGCATACTCCACCAAAGTCTCGACAGCCCCAGAGCCGTTGCCGGTTGAGTGGGACGCAAAGCCAGACCTGAGATCGCAGCTAGTCAGATTCGGAAATATGTTTTCCAACTCAACCGCAAAGTCCTCCGGCATATTCGCAAGAGAGTCGCGGGCGTTCCATCCCCGTACAGGCGCGGGGATGCTGGCGCTCTGCGAGACCCTCGACTTTCTGGAATTATCTGTAAGCGGCTGGAGCATTTTAATTACATACCATACTGATTTCGCAATCCCATAAGCCGCAGCTCCATTTCCTTGCGCCTTCGCTGGTTTTCTTCTTCGGGATTAATGCCACTTACTTCAGGCGGCAAGCCACGAGTCGCACCGGGATTGACCGGAGAAGCTCCGATTTGAGCAGGAGACAGGCCGCGAGTAGCGCCTGGAATGTTAGGAGAAGCGCCGATTTGACGTAGCTTATCACCAGTATCAGCAAGAACTCCAACCGGGTCTGAAGAAAGGGCATCAGAAGCGGCAGTCATCGCTTCGCTTTCGTCCTGATCCATCATAGACCGAAAAATCTGCATTCCTTCTGGTGTTTTCATTAGTTCCGCAATTTCTTCTTCTGTAACCATGACGCTATCCTTATTCTTGAGTTATTAAAATGACCGTACTACGCCCAACTACCCTCGGGGACATAAATACCTCTGACAGCACCGCTGCCAGACACCATATCTAGCACCCTACGCCCACCCACGCGGGACATCTCATTGGCTAGTTTCTGCTCATACGATCTGAAATCCTCTGAATAATCCAGACCGTTCTTTTTCTTAAACCGCCAAACAACTCCAAGCTCCATAAGGTTCTCATCCAAGACACCAACATCTGTATCTGCCGCCCATGCAGATTGATTAGTGCCAGAGCTTGATTGACAGAAATAAGTGGACTGATATTCAAAGACCCAGGTATTGCCCGCTGCCGGGGCCGGATAAGCGTACAGCTTCCCGCCGAATATCCTATAGCTGGGATATGGCCCGGTTGCCGTCCTTGCTTTCAAAGCTTGCCATTCAATCGGGGATAGCGGCCCGGTTATTGGCTGAGTAAGCGTCCTGTCCCAAAACGTCGAACTGGTGATATAAGAAAAACCAGCGGCAATGGTCGTTATAACGCCTTGAAGTTCCGCCGCTAGGCTAGTGTGAGTCACCTCGATTTGCGTTTGGGGCCATGAGAATCGGTCTAGCAACTCTCGTCCTTCGGTCTGCGCTAAAGATAGCAAAGTTCTCACGTTCTGATCCGTAGAGGCAATAACAACAGATGGGCGTGTTAACCCAATCGTGTCACAGGAGTTTTGGACTAAAGTTAAGAGCGTCATCTATTCCTCTTTTCTTGGCTTTCCGCGCTTCTTCGGAGTGTCGTCAAGACGCTCCAACAAATCCTCGATCTGGCGGTCTTTCTTATTGATAGCCTCAACTAACGACTCCATCTTAATTTTCAGCGAGGCTACCTCTTCAGCGGCCTTATTGTTCTCAGCGGAGTCCAGATAGGACTTCGCCTTCTCAACCATCGCTACGCCGCCCATGCCTAGTTTGCGGATTGTATCGGCGTTAGCCGAGGCTAAATCCTGAATGGTGCGAATTGTGGCGTTCTGACACGTTTTTAATTGTGCTGGCGTTACACCAGGCCAATTCTTTAGATCTGTCCCATTAACAGGAGCCTCACGGCCTTCCTTCCATGCTTCATAAGCGCGAAGAGCAAAGGGCGATGGTGGTTTGCGCCGATTGTCGCCGTGTTTCCATTCATCGAGCAGCGCATCTGTTATCTGCTTATCGACAACTAGACCGCCACCAGGCATTGTAATTACAGCAAATTCGACATCCTTGAAAACCGGCATCCCTTGAGCGATGGTCTGCTCACGGTCTTCCTCCGGTCGAAGTTCGAAATCAACATAAAATACATGTCTCTCTTCCGCTAACATATCGACCATTTTTTTCCCCTTGGAATTGAAAAAAGGAGGTGCCTCACCGAGGCACCTCCAACTAAGTTAGGCAGAGCTTCCATCATCCATGAACGGACGCTGGATTTCAAACTCAGCGAGTCCACTCGATGGGGTATCAACGGCAGAAGCACCAAGGGCAAGTTTCACACGATCCCCGGAAACAACAGCATCATCAATGCTGCCCGCCGTGGAAGTCGCGTAGACCAGACCGTTGTCAGCATAACTGGCTAAAGCCTTCCCGACCGCCTTACCGCCAATCTGATACCAGCCGTATTGACTGGCAACATTGATTGACATCGCAGTAGCAACCGGGCCAATGGCATTAGCTGCCAAAAGCGCAGTTGAATTATCATCTGCGTTGTAGGTTACGAAAGAGCCGACAACAGTTGATGCGACTCCTTTAAGGTAGACAAACTCACCGGCACCATAAGCGGTGGAAGCGCGATCCACAGCCTCGACAATGGTTCCGAGTGGCTGGTTCTGAGTTGTCGAGGTGTCAGCGATGTTCTGCGTCCCGACAATAGGGTTAACTATTTGATAGTCAGACATTAGATTTTCCTTTCAGGAAATAGAGTTTGAATAAAAGCCAACTATGCTTTCATTACACCCTGAAGTGAACGGTTCGATACTGTCATATTTCCTTGCCAGATGATCGGCAATACTTGAGCATCTTGGTTAACCGACGACTTCTCGGGGACTTCCGTCCAGTTTGCGTCACGGTGGGCGCAAATACCGATATAGTCGGTGTTAAGGAAATACGCATGAGCGTCCGGCATTCCAGCCGCCGAGCTGTCATAAACCACGTCCGCACCCTTATACTTCAATGAAGTAGTCCCGGTTTTCAAATCGGTCGTGTTTGTATAACGCTGGATGCTGGTCTGACTATTGTCGAAGAACGTGAAGTAAGTGTCGTCCATAACAATAAGATCAGGCATATCGTTGTTCCGCGTCAGGTTGAGCCACAGCGGAAGCATGAGGCTCTCGATGGTGGTCGAGCTTGGTGTAATAGCCCCACCCCCCTGCAACGGACTGGCCGCAGACTGGAGAATGTTCTTCCAGAACGTATAAGTTCCAGAGACAATCCCACCAACAGTTCCCGTACCGGCGTCAGAAACGAGGGCTTGCAAACCATTGATCTGGTTAGCAGCAGTGCCATCGCTATAGAGATCAGTCGAGAAGTTGTTGCCAGCGGTACGCATGGCATTCTTCAACTTGTTCTTAACAAGTTTGATAATGCCTTCCTTGCCGCTGTTCTGCCGAATTTCCAATCCAGATGCCACCACGTTAATGGCAACCTGTTTCCACGCGAAATTAGCAGCCGTGAACACTTCCGACTGTGCAATGTCGAGAGTGTCATATCCACTATACCGCTGGTAAGTGCCGTTCTCTGCATAATCCAATGGAACCTGGATTTCCCAGCCGCCTGAAATCAGGTCAACACGACCCTTTTCCGTGAGCCGCTGGTGCAGAGCAGTATGGTTGGACACATTATCTTCAAGATATGTGTTTTTGAAATGTCGGTACGTTATTGCCGAAATTTCGGTAAATGAACTATTAGCTGGCATGATATAGACCTTTCAAGTCTAGGCCGTCATGCGATCATCAACCAAAGCCCCGATAAAATCATCCACACTCTTAGACTTCGCAGCACCCGCCGGTAGCGTACCAGTGGACCTGATGTTAGTCCCCCCGGCCCTCTTTGCTGCCGTAGCGTCTTTCTTCGCCTTGGCAATCCGCTCGGCTTCAGACTTAGCCTTGCGGTCAACCTCGATCTTAGATGAGACCTCCTCATTGGTCGCTAGGGCCATCTTATAGGCCATCTCAAGATATTGGTCGCTTGTCAGTCCGGGTTTACTCTCACGCAGAGCAGAAACAATAGGGATCATTTCACCTTCAAGCTCTTCATAGAAAGGATTTGCACTCGCAAAGCTATCTATAGTGCCCGAAATGACTTCACTCTGTTGTTCCAAATGTTGCGATTGCTGTTGTGTTAGATGATTCTCAAGACCTTGCAGACGATCCTGCATGGCGATCATTTGAGGATCGGTGTGATTCTCCACACCGGGTTCAGTTAATGCAGAAACAGGGATTCCACGCTGGTTGAGCAGGTAGCGCGAGAAACCTACGGGATCACTCTCTGCATAATCGGAAAGGGCAAGAAGCTGGCCTATAGCGGTGCCTTCATCCATTCCATTCATTGCAAATTGTTGACGCCGGGGCGCAATGGCCTGTTCAACCTTATCGTATAATTTCCTCTGTTCTGCGACTTCCATGGTTTTCCGTGTGTAATCAGCCTCCTGGGCCTTGACGCGATCTGAAATCCATTGCTGGTTCTCAGGCGGCAAGGAATAGAAGACCTCACGGTCCTTTGCGGACATGGATTGCGGGGCTGTGATGGTCTGAGATTCAGGTTCAGAGCCTTCGCTTTCTATGTCTGTATCTGCTGCTTCCACAGCCGAATCTTCTTGGGGTTCAGGACTGGGATCGTCCGAACTCTCCGCTGTATCTGATGATTCAGGGGCGGCGCTTTCGACCGAGACCTCCCTCGAAGGGGCACCAATGATGGCATCTCCTGAGTTTAAAGCATCAAATTGCTCCCCCATAAAGTCATCCATTGATTGTTCAACAACGCCCTCTTCAGCTTCATCTGCCATAGTCTATCCCTCTATTAGAAATCAATCTGCCGTGCAACAGCATCAACTGACCTGTCAATCGCAGCATCCATCTCGGCATCAAGCCGCTTCTTCCCATTCTTCTTAACGTCCTCGAACTCACCCTTCTCGTGAACGCGACAACCATGCCTAGCAAGATTCTCCTCATGCTCCCGCCGCCCATCAATGATTCTTCCAGTTATGGGACAGCTATAAGGCTTGTAGTCGCCAGCAACATACGGCGCGGCGAGGTGTGACCGCTTTGAAGAATAATCAGTCCGAACCTTCCGTGAACGCGGCGTGTTTGCCCATTCGATGTCGTCATATTTGTCACCGTAAACACTCATTGCAGCACCGGATCAATAGAATCTTCATCATCGTCCATGACCATAACGGTAGTCTCTGCCAACGGCACTCCTCCAACCTCACGTGTCGCTGAGACAACCTCATTAATCCGGGCCATTATCTCGGACGCACGGGCCAAGGCATCTTCAGGGCTGGTCATGTTAACTTCAGGCCCGTTAAATTCCGCCATAATCGCCTTGGCTAGATCAACTTGGCGCTGCTTGTCTGCTTCACTTGCATCAAATTCCATCTTTTCACGCGCTATCTGCATATCGGCCTGGATCTTCATGCTGGGATCAGGCTCCGGCTTCTGTGCCTCGAACTCCTTTAAAGACATTTCACGCTCTTTTAAAGCAAGCTCTTTCCCGGCCATCGCAAGATCGGCCTCCTTGCCAGATGTCTCCATCTGCATCTTGCCCTGCTCTATCTGAGCCTTTTGCTGCATCTCCTGTGCCTTGAGCGCAGAGTTCTGCTGCTCGATCTGCAGCTTCATCTGCTCGGCTTGAACCGCTGCTGCCTGTTCTTGCTGCTGCGCCTGTTGAGCCGCCGCTTGTTGGTCATCACCGCCAGGAGAATCTGAGCCATCCTCACCAATCATCTCAAGAGCATCTTCAACCTCACGCCCCATCCTAAACCGCCGAACCGCAGACATCAGCATGGACTTAGCGGCCTCAAGAGGCAAATAACCCGCCTCTACCGCCGGTCCCGCGTTGCTAATGAAAGCGGAAACGCCCTGAAGCAACTCTGTGACAGACTTCTGGTCCATCGCCTGATCGCCGGAAATGGTCGAATCAGTCTCAATATCAACTCGATAGGAACGCTGCTTGTCATCCCTCAAGACCTGCATACATTCTTCCCAGGTCGGCTTCTCCAATACTTCCCGGAGCTGAGGCGGGATAGGCTGTTGCTGCTGGACCATCATCTGTGCTTGTTGCTGCGCTTGCATCTTCTGTTCCGGCGAAGGCAGCTTGACATCCGTCATCATCGCAATGCTATCGGGGCTGAATTGCTCGGAGATAATTTCGGCAGCAATCCTGACCAAATCTCGGGCATAACGCTGAACATCCCGGCCCATATCGTCCAGACGCATAGTCCCGAACTGGACCTTTAGCTGCTGCGCTCCCAATGTCTCCGACGAAGCCGTGGAACCGCGCATAATGTCGGCAATCCCGGTGATTTCATAGATGGTCTTCTTGATCTGTTCTCGCTGATTGTAAAGCTCATTCAAGACACCCGCAATCTTCTCAATCGGCCACATCCACACGGCCTTATCAAGACCGCCGGACTGCATCAAAGGCAGAACATCCTGTGCAGGGATCATAAGATTCTCACTGGCGTCCATCAGGTTCGACATTTCAGTAATGGTGCTGTCGTAAATGCCGCGCACCTTGCAAGCGGCAATAACACCCGAAATACGGCGCGTGATGTTGTCCAGTTCGTTGGCCTGATCGCGGTAAAACCGGAACGGCTCGACCGGAACGAGGCTGTCGGTGTTCTCGGTCGCATACAGGGGTCGGGGAGTCGGGAAGAACCCACGAAGCTGCAAAGGATCAGGCTCAGTCTTGAGTGGCCGCTCCTTCAAGCTCTTGGAGATGAATATTACCTCCTTCTGATATTCGCACCAGACCTCCCATACCGTTGCCCGCTTGAACGTATCAGCAACAATATCACCGTCCTTGTCTTCCATGCCGATGGGCGTGTAATCAAGCGTAACCTCGTTGCCAATATCCTCGCCGAACTTGTCACGCAGAGCATCCCGCGTCATTAAATGACGGAACGCGATCCACTCAACCTCCTCCCAGGTGCGACCGGGGCCGTGGCGGAAATCAGCCCAATTAACGTGCTCGAATTTTACATCCTCGCCCTTTTTCTCGTCGTAGGCATCGCCGTTCTCGTCGGATTCTTCACCGAATATCGGGTCGTACCGCACCCGCGTGACGCCGCGTCCGCAAATCTGCTGGTCCTTGATCGCCATTCGCATATATCGGTCAAAATCACAATCATCCATCGTATAGGACAGCGCACGCTCCAAGACCTCGGATATCTCCTTACCTACGGGGTCGGCGTCACGATACCGCCGCCGCACGTCTGGCTTGGGCGACTGATTGTAAAGCGCAGGGCATATCGTCTGCACATTTGAATATAAGACATTATAGCGATTGGCAGTCTGGTAATCCTGGTTATTCTGCGATTTCTCGTCGCGGTAGCGGTCGGCTACATCCTTGGCGCGCTCACGCCATTTCTCCTCGACTTTATCGCTTAAATCAAGCTCGGCAATCCAGCGGGCGACAACCCCCGGCGCTCCCTTGCCCGCATCTTCGGGGGTTACTAGGGTGCCGCCCTCTTGGCTCATTGAATTATCCGGCATAGCCACCTTTCTTGCCGCCGCTCAGTGCCGCTGTCATGCCGCTGCGGTCGGCCTTATTGTATTTCTTGGCTACGGATCGCGGAATTTTGGCCTTTTTGGCGAACTTCGGATTGTTCGCCGCTGCGGCCATAAACTTCTTTTGTTTCTTGGATTTGCTGGGCATTCACAATTATTGCCCTAGATCAAGGACTTTTGCAATACTAATCATATTTAGCCCGCCGCTTGCTGACCGATTTCATCAAGTCGGCCATGGTCATGGTGGATGGGCCACCGATGGTCAATGTCGGGTTGAGGACGGGGGCATCTGACTTGGGAACGTAAGGCCGGCTCATCAGGCCATAGCGGGCCTCGTCGGCTGCGTGATCCTCTGCGCTTGTGTCCAGGTCTTCTGGCCTAGAGCTATCATGTTGCAGTGCCGGAACGGTGCGGATGAAATCGGTGCAAGTGCTGAATACAAACATCATGGGAAGCTGGCCATGCGGGTCGCCCAGGTCTTCGCCCACCATTCTGGCGCGCATCTGATCCCACCCGCCCATGGCACCACGGGTTCCGGCCCTCTTATTGTCCGCACGCCTAAAATTAATCTTCATGCGCTCGACAATGGACGGGCCACCGTCTTGGCTGAATGCAGCCGGGTCGATGACGCTATAAGCTATTGTGTCGCCCTCGTCTCTGGATTTGATACCTTCCGCCACTTCTTCCGCCGTCAGTTTTAAGCCGACGTCTGGGCGCACCTCGCCGTTAGGGCCTTTGGCCACCCCGTACCATTCACGGTATCGGACGACCGCGCCTCGCGGTATCACATGGCCATCTTGGGTGTGGTGCAACTCTGGGCAGACTGCCCACCATCCGACACTGAAGGGCTTGGCGCTGCCCCAATCGCATGACCTGAATTTGAGCCAATCGGAAGGGATGTGAAAAGGCCGGACGATATGCTTGTCAGGACTCCAGCAGTCAAAAAACGCGCCGTCCACAATATCCCAGTCGCCATGCAGCCATGCCCTGACCAACTCCGCGCTGCCAGACTGATACAGCCGCGCCACATAACTAGGATCGCGCATCAGTGTTGGGTTGTCGGATAGCTTTGAAGGGATGAACACCCGCGACATTTTGACAGATTTGCCCGTGAAAGGATTCTTGTATTCTTCCCACAGCATCTTGCCGCCCGTTGGGCACGGGTCGATATATCTGGACTTGACCCAATGATGGCCGGGGCCACCAGGGTTGCCGGTAGCGTGTAGCTGGCAAGGCACGCCTGTTGCCGACCGTAAGGTGGCGCGGAGTTTATTAATCGGGTCCGGGCTTGCCCAGTTCGTAAGCTCTTCAAAAAATAGATCAGTATATGAATGCCCCTGATAATTCTGGGCGTCCTTGTCGCGCTCGAGGTATTCGAACTTGAGCCGCGCACCAGTTGGGAAGGTCCACTGCCTATCAACATATTTGGCACCCAAAGGCGTGTAAATGTCCTTTGATCGCTCAACCGCCTCCTTCAAATCCTCACGGGTGCTGCGAAAGAATATGCCCACCGCATCCTTGCCATAGGTGCGCTGCTTAAGCGCAAACTTACCCAACATTCCATCGGTCTTACCGCCGCCTCTCGCGCCGCCGAAGAATATCTCATCGGCTGGACAGCTTAAAAGCTGGGATTGCGGGTTGCTGAATGGTGCCCAAGCTATTAATGCGGATGAGTGTCGCTGTGGTGATCCGCCCATTGTTTTTCCCATGCATCGGGGGTCATTATCGTTTCGGTCACAATAGCAACCCGTTGCGTAATGTCAGCAACCACTTGCAAAGGCAGCACTTTTCCCATTAACCCCATGAAAGCAATGGGATTTTCATGCGCCTGTTTTAATAGATAATTAACCATCCCGCCTTTATCGCCAGCTAATTCTGCTGCTTGCAGAATTGCGTCTTTTAAAAGCGCGGTTGATTTATTTGGCGCGCCCTTCGGCCGTCCAATATTGCCACGCGATTGAGTTCTAGCTGGCGGATTATTTTTCCCTACTTTACTTCTCACCTTGGATCCCTCCATCCTCAATTCTGCCCAACGCTAGAACCACTTAGCAGAAAAATCAATCTATTTATAATTTAGGGGTTGCCATATGGATTTGATAATGTATATTGAACGTAAGTTTAACATAACCAACAAAAGGACACAAAATGAACCGCGAGGAAATGAACACATTTTTCATCACGGCAACTCAGCAATACTCTGAAAATACGCCAGAATATGGGCATTGCGATGACCCTGCACAGCTTCACTACATAGTTTGCGTTGTTAACGCTGGAACAAAGCGCAAGGCGCAAAACGCCGCAAAGAAACTATTTCCAGGATTAAGGTTTGGCGGACAGTTTGGTGATTTAATTCACCGGACAGACGACGAATTTGCTTATTTGTACACAAAAGAAGCGGACGACAGGCTTACATTAGAGGCGAAAAATTTACACAACGCGGCATTAATTAAAATGAATCGCAAAACTGACTGATGGAATATATCGCTAAGTACTCGCCGCACCCAGAGGGTACATTTGGTACACCCCTTAAGGGGTGTGTACCTTTTGTACCCCTATTTCTGGGCTTTTTGCCCCCCAAGGTACAAATGTACATTTTGGGTACAATGTACCTTTTGTACCCTCATTTCTCCCCCCTCGCCGTGAGCAGTGCAGCAGCCCAGACTTGATCTAGAATGATCCATCCGCTCTGATGATTGCGAATGATCTGGCCGGATTGCAGCATAGCAATTGGCCCCTTCTCGTATGATGGCTTCATATAATTTTTAACTGTCCCTTCTGAATGGCCCTCATTTTCAAGATATGATTTAAAAGCTGATCTGG
>VTLG01011764.1_pt1 | contig 14286 bp, 12 predicted proteins | sample 4694571 | NCBI WGS metagenome assembly VTLG01 (sample SAMN12604809, study PRJNA352737) | marine metagenome | biome: ENVO:00000447; feature: ENVO:00000209|ENVO:00000569|ENVO:01000036; material: ENVO:00002151; isolation source: viral sequences binned using virsorter ...
TGTAGTGTGTGCTTGTTGTTTTTAAAACACCGTCTACTTGTACTTTTACATCTGACTCTTGTATAGAAGGGAAAGAAAACGCTTTGGTTGCATTTCCATCCCCAGTGTAGTCTACGAATGTTGTTGCCATTTATTTAGGTATGTTGAGGATGTTTGCTGTGTTTCTTCTCTTCTGTCTTTGGGCTATGGTTTTCTTTCTCTGCTCTTCAATTAACTCTTGAGCTTCTGGTATGTTACGAACTTTTGCCCATGCAATTCTACGAGCTCTTCTAAACAATCTATCTATAATAATATTATGATAGTAGTCTCTAGCATTGTACTGTGCACGCTTGCCTGCACGAATATCAGCATACATCTGTTCAATAGATGCTAATATTCTTTTGTCTTTTGCTAGCTTGTCTAGTTCTAGTTCTAAGTTTTGATCTCCGATAGCTTTCTGAAACGCAGATCTAAGATAAGGTGAGTCAGTAAGATTAGTGCTATCTGGTGCATAATATGTCGACAGTCTTAGATCATACCCACTGTCAAACAACATGTTTCTACCGGGACTTTGGTCTAAGTTCAAAGATACAGGACTAACTGCATTGTACATTCTAGTTAAGAAGTCCCATGATTTAAGTGGTTTACCATTAAGTAAATCATACTTGATAGGCAGTTCTTGTACAGGAGTAAGTGCTGTTAGCTTTTCTGTTAATAAGTTACGGTTACGTATAGACTGGTCAATACCAGATCCTAACTCACGCATGTAAGGTGTAAATAGTTGACCAAGTTCGTTACGTAAACCTGCTAAAGGTACAACGTTGTTACCTAAGCCTGCTATGATTCTATTGAACTGGCCGGGTCTACCACCAAATAAGTCTACAAATGACTGTATACCAGCTAGGTAAGACTTACTTGTAATAGCCTGAGCTATAACTAATGATATTTTTTGTAGTTCTCCTTCTGTCCACTCTTCACCCATAAGTTCACTTGCGTCACCTACGTCAGCGATTGTAGACATAATAAGGTTAAATGGTTCAAAGTTATCATAACCAACACGTACAGCACCTAGCTTTATAGTTCTTGGCTCCCACTTACCATCTAGCCACATCTGTCTCTTCTGTCTGTCAACTGGGCCATTACCGTTAAGATCACCACGCATCCATGCCATAGCTGCCATAAATGTAACAGCAGAACCTATTGCCAATCGGCCTGTTTGTAATGCCTGTGCGTTAGCTAGCTCTTCAACTGTGGTAATACCATACTGACGTACACTGCCTAGATCTTTAGGATTAGCAAAAGCAATATCATTAAACTCTTTGACTAAGAAGTTAAAACCGGGTGTATATTTACCTGTTAGTGCAAGACCGTTGACACCAGTTCTAGCAAACAAAAAGAATGGTTTAGCTAATGGTGTAGCTGTAAATACATCGTTTAGACCTTTTGCAAAGCCTGTAAGCTCCTGTGTAAGTGTAACTTCTTTACGTGCAAATGATAAAGCTTCATCTGTGATGTTACCAGCAGAATCATATAGCTGTGAGTAAAAATCATCTTCGTAAGCTTTCATCAGTTTACGAGTTATCTTTGGTGTAGATATGCCATTGTTCTGTAGTTCCAAGACTCTACGCATAGCCTTTTCACGCATCTTTGCACGTCCAAGTATAAAACCAAACGCATCGTCAGTTGCCGCCATAATCTTAGTAGAGTATGTGAGCAAGTTACTATTGTTCATTTGACGTGCCATGTTAGCTACACGAAATGCTGCTGTTTCTCCGGGTGTGGCTCTACCACTATCTTCTGCCCAACGACGTAAGATTTCCCAGTTCTCATCACCTCTGGTAAAGTCTACATAACGAGTCTTAATACTTGATATGTCACCCTTCCAGTATGAATTTAGTTTAGTTCTAAATAATTCAAACGACTCAGGTATAGCTTCTACCATAGCGTTTATAGACGCAAGACTAGATCTAAGTGTAGCTGTGTCACCGTCAAATGGATAACGTATAGCAGCACCTAATGCTGTAGATAAAGGTCTTAAGAATGTTGCAGCAGATGTACCCATGATCGCTCGGACTGGTGTTTTTGGGCCAGATAGTATACTATGACTCATTACACCTTCTAGCTCACGTATCATAGCACCTGTACGGTCTACACCACCTTCTGTTAGCTTACCACCTTTTATAATAGTACGAGCCCACTTGTCAAAGTCATCGAGTGAGTTGACATCTTTCATCATAGAGAAAGCCTCGAACACAGCCTGTAGTAACTCATCGTCACCATCTTTTGAGATTTTCAATACAGAAAGTATAGACTCTCTTGTGTCAGCCATCTCCTGTGTCATCGCATCATCTATAGCTCTTTTACGTGCCTTACCAGCACCTAACGCTCTAAATGAATCTGACTTTACAAATCTAGCTTTTTTAGTTTCATACAAAGCTGTAAGCATTGTGTCAACTATCTGCTTAGCTGGGCCATCTATATCATTGAGATTGACTATATCCATTATCTCTCTACCAGCTATACCTGTATCTCGTAACTGTCTTAACAGTGTACCAGACACTAGGTCAGCAATAACAACGTTCTTCGATGTCCATACTTCGACACCATCAATAACATCGTTAGTTTCATACAACTCTTTGAGATACTCTGCTGGTGACATATCAACAGCATTTCTACCTTGTGTTATACGCTGGTGTCCTTCTACAGCTTCTCTAAATGTAGCTGCTAGAGCTCGCCTGTCGCCTTTTGCAGCTGCCAAGTCTTTTGCAAACTTTTCGCTACTAACAAGTCCTTTGTATATACGTTCAACAGTTGCATCATCTGTACCGCCTTTGAGTGCTATACGCTCACGTTCTACTGGTGTAGTTACAGAACCTGTAGATCCTTCTTCAGAACCCCACTCGTTACGTGTACGTGATAACTGTTGACGAGCTACTTCTGGTTCAACCTCGGATGTGTGTGCCCCTTGGTGTGGCTCTGCTACAGGAGCATTTTTATCTGCTCTAAACTGTACTTCGCCCTCTCGTAGCTGCGCTATACCAGCTTCAACTGTTTGATCTTTTACACTTTTATTTCTTGCAGCTATCTGGTCAAGCACTGGCTTACTACCTTTCTTAAGGCCATAAGCTAGTCCGTCAAAAAATAGACCTATACCCATACCTTCTACGATGTTTTTTATCTTCATCATAACAGGATGGTCTGTGTCTTTGGTAGCTAGTGGTGTGTCAAACCAGCCGTATCTTTCACGCAATGCACCCATAGCGTTCATCTCGTCTGACTCTTTAGATACAAGGTCAGACACAGCACCTATAGCTGCACCTCTTGCAAGGCTACTGCTAGCTACACCGGCTAGGCCAGCTGGTATTGTAACCAAACCTGTAGCTGCTGCTGCCTTAGCCGCTGCAACTGTACCAAGTGCGAGTGTACCAAAGTGTACTAACCCACGTAGCTGTTTACCCCACCATGTTTTGGTTTCGATAGGGTTATCGTAAGAGTCAAAAGGAGTCCACTCTGGTTTGTAGAATCCTTTTTCTTCTTTCTCTCTTTGCATTTCACCTGATATCGCATCTACTGTACGCTCAGGAAATGTTGCAATCGAAGACGCAGTATCTTGTATACCACCAGATAGAATAGACTGCCCTTCTTTTATAAAAGCTTTAGCACCCCATGAATCGGCGTTACGAGGGTCAACTTGTTCATCGACCCTCTGCTTTTGCTCCGCTGTTTTTTCTGCTTCTACAGCTTGTTCTGCTTGCTCTTTCTTTTCATACTCATCTATAAACTCACCATATTTTTCTACGGCAGCCTTAGAAGCTTCTATATCTAAAGAGTAAGCATCACCATAGTTTGATTCTTCTATCATCTGTTTCTAGTTCCTCGACTGGTTAAATTAGGATCTCTTTCTTCTGGTTCTGGATCAGGTATACGTTCTTTTGCTACAATCTCATCTATCTCTTGTCTCTTAGGTACACCAGTAACAAATCTGTAACCAGCCTTGGCTAAGTTATCAGTACCATACTTTTCAAGATCTGTTACAAACACCTTTGCAACTTGTCTTTGCATACGACCAAGATTAGTCATGTCATAGCCTTCTAGTAAAGGAAATACCTTTTTAATGGCTTGTGCTTCTTCATAGGTAAAGGTTGTAGCTTCTACCCAAGCTGCGTTACTATTTACAACAGTAAGTCCAGACATAGCATTTTTACGTCTAGTAATATTGTTTTGTAATTTTAAGAAACGCATAGCTGTTTGTATGTCTTCTGTTATCTTTTGACCGGGTTTAGCACCTAGTTGTTGTAACAAGTCTAATGCTTCAAAACCACCAAAACCATAGTAGCCTATATTAGTAGCATCAAGATTATAGACAGCATTTTCTAGTTCTGCAAGAGTCATCTCTTGTAAAGATTTAACCTTGGGTAATCTAGATAGTTGTCTAGGTGTTTTACCTTTAGATTGAGCTACCAACTTAGGTGACTCTATACTATCAAACGTATTGTTAGGGCCAGCTTTCATAGCAATCGCTGCGTCAGTAACGATTGGTAGTGACTCTGCACTTATTTGAAAATACTTACCGTCAGTAGGTTTGTTGAGTAAAGCTATTCTATCATCTTCTGTATAAAACTCCATAGTCTCATCCCACTTAGCAATAGTAGCAGACCTATCAGTTGTTAAATAGTTTATTGCTCTAGCTCTATACAAAAACTTTTCTAAGCTAGTCATTGGCACTTTTTTACCATTGACCATTCTATACATAGGTACCTCATCATAGAAACTGATAACATCTTGGTTCATATTTCCGCCACTATCTACCCAACCTTTTGCTCTTTCAAAGTTATTTTTCTCAGCTAGGTTTGTAGCTTCTGGTGCATCTTTTAGACTTTCATCATTTATATATGAGTCCACAAACTCTTGCTTGGCTTTTACTAAAGGTATACTTACAGAACCACCTATACTCAAAGGTGCATCATAGACATTGTTATCTAAGTTAGTTTTAGTTAGCTGATAAACTTTATTCATATGCTCTTGAATTGTTAGAGTTTCATCAGCTCCGGATGGTAAAGCAGCTAAAGTTTGCTCTAATTCTGGTAATGACTTACGAAACTTATTATTAAAGTCGGCTACCATACGATTGTATATCATATTATCTGAGCCAACTAATTTTTTATCACCAGCTTTATCATCATAAATATGTTTAAGAACAGCAGTTTTTATAAAGTCTTCGTGTACTGTATTTATTTGATCTTGATAAGTAGATTGTTGATTAACCTCTGTATCATTTACACCTGTATCAGCCTTAGCTAAAAGAGCATTTAGTTTGTCCGTAAGTTTAGGTTGACCCTCTATTGTTGTATCATATAAAAGAACACCATCACCATCAACTTGGTTACGTGCATAGTTTATCCACTTAGATTGTAGTACTACTAAGTTAGCATCACTAAGAAACTCTTTCATTTTTACAGGATTATTTCTTAGTTCAGCCATTGGCTTATCTATGTTTTCTACATCCCACTGATATTTTAGATTTGTTTTACGCTGCTCCAAGTTATCTGCAGCAGCTTTTTGTTGATCCTGTAACGCACCGATAACACGTCTTTCAAATCTTTCTTTGAGTTGTTTAGAGACAATATTGTCAGGTACGTTTAGTAGACCGTTATACTCTTTACCATTTATTACAATCTTACCTTCATCCAAAAGCTTGTTTAAATTATCTGGACTAATTAAAGTACCTTCACCACCAGCAAATGCGTCTTTTTGAATGTCAGATATAATCTGGTCTTCTAAATACTGAAACGCTAGTGGGTAAGATCCGGGAGTATTACCAAACTTTGTTGCTCTAATTTTATCAAGTAAACCACCTGTGCTAAATATAGCATCAGAATCATTGTTAATAACAGCTTCTCGTATGTCAGAGTTTAGTTGAGCGTTTCTAGCGTTTTCTAGTTTTACTTCTTGATTAGCAGCCCACTTAGCTCGAAGACCTGATCTAGCCTCCATAAGCTTTGGTGTGATTCTTTTTATATATCTTCTAAGAGTACGCTCGTTTGTAATATCAATATTGTTTTCCAAAGCTTCATAAAGAGCTGCACCTAGTAGAGTTTTTACACCTTTATCTATTTCATCAAAAGCTTCGCCTGTAGTAGTAATACCATCAAGACCTTTACCAGCCATCGTATTACCCAACACAGGTTTAAACTGATCTCCTATAGAAGATGCAACTTTTTTTATATTAGCACCTTCTATATTTGTATGTAGTAAGTTGTATGCAGCTTCGTTAGTAGCAACTTTGTCATCACCAGTTTGTGTTTGTGCTTCTTTTTCTAACTCAAAGTCAGCATCTTTTCTTTCAAATTCAATTTGTTTTTCTTGAGCATTGAATTGTTCTACAACTTCGCTCTGAACTTCACCAGCTTGACCAAGCATAAAGTCAAAGCCTTCGTTTTCTTTTTCTACTGCCTCAGATACTTTTTTAAATTGAGCTGCTGCTGAAAAAACTCCGGCAACTTGCTTCATAGTATTGAGAAAGCTACCTTTATCTTTTACTCTTTCATACTCCTTAACACTGTTAAAAAATGCCACAGTGTTAGGCATATCAATAGTTTCTTGATTTTTAATTATAGCATCTGTAAGATCAGCTTCTTCAGATCCATAGTTGGATTTAGAGGAGCTCGTAAACGCATCACGAGCCACTCCAAGCTGTCTATTAAACTCCGACATTTACTACCTCCATGTCAACGTCTATTTTACTGTAGTCAACAGTTAGATAGTTTTGATCTATACCTACAGCCATAGGATTCTTCTTAACTACATCTTGAGCCATAGCTCCACGGAATCGTACGTCACCGCCTTTGTAGTTAAATTCATATATTTTGTAGCCTTGTGGTGATACACCAACTTCTACTACATTTTCTTTTACTCTTATATCAGATAGAGCAAAAAGATACTTAGCACTTGCTGCAATACTTAGTCCACTTTGAGCAAGGGACAATGCACCTCCAAGTCTGTTTGATGGTGGCAGCATTACTGGTGGTGGCGGCTGTGCGGGTAATCCTAGTTTCTCTCTAGCTCTTGCTTGAAAGCTTCTAAAGTTACGCATAGCTGTGCTTTGTTTCTGTGCGGCCTGTCTACCGACTACAGTATTTACTACACCTTCAATGCCTGCTTTTGTTTGTAAGTATTTAGTTAGTGCAGATCTTCCAAATGATCTGGCTCTACCACCTTCGTTTGCTTTTTTACTACTTAAATATTTAGCATAGGCTTTTTGTTGAGCTAACCTACCAGCACCTATCTGGTAGTTTATATTCTGTCTGATGTCGCTTTGGTCACGACTCAAGCCTATAACTGATCTATCTAAGTTACGTGCAAACTGTGTTTCTCTATTCCAAAATGATAATGCTCTTTGTCTGTGAAGAGCGTCTTGTTTTTGAGCTTCGGCTCTGGCTTGTGCCCTAGCTCCAGCGTTAGCGTCTACGCACACGGCAAAATTCAATAAATGTTACATTGTTTGGCCCATGTTTTAACTTACGTAAAAACTTGAAACCTAGAAACTTTAGCAGTCTAAGATGTGCTTTGTTTCTACTGTCAACTATATTCCAGAGGAGTGGCTCAGTACGGCTATCGACATACCGTTTGGCCTCTCTTGCAAATGTAATTGGGTATCGGTGTATATCTGGAGTGCAAAGCATCCATATGTCACCTTCTTGTCCTACTCCGGCCATGCCAGCAGTCTTGCCGTCAGGCACTGTGAAATACACGTAGGAGGGATTCTGAGACATTAGAAAGGGTAAGGCGGTAGGATCTATCCCATGGCCTTCTTTGACCTCTCTGTGGTCATCTGGACGGAGATTAGAGGCCACTTCCTGAGCAGCCTCCAATGTGATTGGGTGTATATAATTAGACACGTTGATAAAATCTGGGTGAATAGTCTCCTTCCCAAGATAACGCATGTAGCGTAGCTGGGGCAGGGTGTGAAGATTTGAGCTTTAAATCTACGTTTGTGTTACGTTCGTAGACTGGGATAGTTTTGATAAACTCTTCGAGATATGGTGCATCAGATGCGTTGTACTCGTCCAGTTCTGTTGATTCGTATACTTCTGTGTAGTCAGGTTTACCGACTCGTTCAAGTGTTGTTTCATAAAGTCCAATCTTTCCAAAGTGTATTTTAACTCTATGTAAAATTAGAGATGAGTTGACATCGGCAGATACCTTTTCTCCTTGACCTTTTGTAGGATAGAAGGTAGGAAATGTAACCTCGTAGTCGTAGATGTAACCTATTGTAAGTGTCACACCTGACCAGTTACCCGGTAAAGTAAAACTTGTACCTGATACTGTAGGTTTTGCGTACCGTCCAACTCGTGTAGATGATGTGTTTGTATCAATTACTACTAAATCATAGTTAGGCGTGGTAACTGTATTTAGCCAACTAACACCAGTAAAGGTAGTTATATTCGTAGTTGCGTTAAAGCTGCCGCCGCTAACAGTAGTATGATTATCCACATGTAATAAGAAGTCGACATTATCTTGTACTATGCTAGGGTCTGAATCAGCCTGCACTAATTTTATACTCTGTAAATAATAGTCACTATCTAGAAAGAAGTACTCATCATTGATAATAAAATGATATATTAGAGGATTGTTAAGCTTCCATCTAAACCATGCAGCCTGTTGTCGTTTATTGGCTATCTGTAAATACTTATAACCAAAGACTATATCTGAGTTTGTTTTGCCCATCAATACTATAGAGTTTTCTCTAGAGTTAGTAATTAGGTCTATATCTTTTGGTAGAAGAGTAGGTACAATCTTACTTACCTCTACCACGTTTGGTTCTCCTTCTCTCTGTACGTTTGCCATTTCATTGAAGCGGCTAAACTTACCTGAGTTATCTATATAGGCAACAGTTGTACCTAGAGATATAGGAGGTATGGTTTCATTATAATTAAATGTTGCTACACTACGCAGTTTAGCTGTATCTGGATTCAGAACTGTGTCATCAGATGCTAACAAGAACTGTTGGTTTGTACTAAACACAAGCAAACCTGTATTGATTTCGATACCATCAAATAGTTCTGACGGAAACATAGATGCAGCAGATATATCTATCGGGTCACTTGCTGATGTTGTAAGTGCTGATTCTACAAAAAAGTCAGGTATACCAAGGGTTCCCGGTCGTGAGGTTATAACGTTTTCACCTGACAACAGTGCTAGCCTGTTACGGAAAAACAATACTTTGTTAATACGTTTACCTACAAAGCTAGGTAATGGGTTAGTTGTATCATCACCAACTCGCCTATCTTCATACGTAAACTGCCGTACAGTAAATGTAGTTGCAGCTGTACGTTGTATTACAAGCGGCATATTAGTCAATGTTTTAGCTATGCCGGGTTTAGCACATTCAGACCAAGATCCGGAGCCGTCTTGATTGTTCTCTCCATCAAAACGTACATAGTAGTCATCTTCATCTGCCATTCGAGAGTTAGAAATCTTAACTATATAACCATGCTTACACTGGGTTGGTAAGTTTGTTACGTCGTTAACAGAACTCTGCATAACTCGCATAAGATCTTCTTCTACAACTTCTACGTTAAATGCGTTAGCACTTGATAAATACATACCAGAACCGATAATCTTAGCACTGATACCTGATATAGCATCTATCTCTGCTTTTAAACTGCCCAAAATAGCATCAGCAGTGACAGCAGTCTGCGCATCAAACGGTGTAGGAGCTGGTCTAATAAGACCTAAATTAGCTTGTACAGTTGTTCTTTCGTGATCTACCACTTTGATAGTATATGTAGCAGCGGCATCTGGTGTACCATTACCATTAGTATCTGCGCCGCCTGCGGCTGCTGTAAGTGTAGCTGTAACTGTATCGTTTGTTACATAACCTTCGCCACCATGTAGAAGTACAGCTTCTCTATTGTAGCTACATCTGTAGTTTTGCCCACCAGCACCGTTAGCATTAGCACTATAATTAGGACTTACACCTTGTTGCCCGAGAACATTAAGTCTAAATATTAAATTTGTTTTAGTACCAGAATCTATACTAAATACTTGTGTACCTATACCGGGACAATGACCTGTGCCATCTGTTTCGTCAAGATCATCACTCTGTATTTCGATACGTGTAGCACGATCAAGAGTTTGTGTGGTAGTATTATTTGATATGTTTAGTCCATACTGCCTACCGTTTTCTGTACGTAATAACTCTATGAAAGCGAAGTGAGCATCTGGTGTAGCATCTGTAGTTCCCGTTGTCCCAACGAGAGTGTTAGCATTAGTAGTATCACGATTAGTAACAAAGGTGGTATCATTGATTGTAAGTGTCTGTAGATTTTCGGGTGTGCTTGTAGCTAGATAGTTTTGTATAGCTGTCTGGCCACCTGTGCCGTAGGCTGTAGTCATTAGCTGACCATCTGTACAACGCCAGACTCTGACTTGACCATCAGCTGCTATCTGTCCAATATAAGAACCTTCTGTTTCATCACGAAAATAATGAAACCACGAACCTCCACTCTGCACACTGGATAGAGCATCGGTTCCTATTCTTTTAGCACCCGGCCTTTTGAAAAGACCTTTGGTTACATCTGGTATAGCGTTGATAGAATCTGAAACCTGACCGGGAAATTTCAAGTTATCAGGCTGCTCTGATATACCCAATGAGTATTGTGGAATGGTTTGTGTTACGCCTGCCATTATCTCCTTAGATTTCTAAATGGTTGATATGTTTGATATGCTGTGCCCTCTGGGAATCCCATCATACTGTGGTCGCCTTGGTTGCACTCATACTCTTGTAAGGCAGCTCTTGCCTGCTGCTCCTGTACTCCTAATAATCTTACTAACCCTGCGTTAGCAACGAGTTGTGTAGCTGCGATTCTAGATGCTCTGTATACTATGTATCTTTTAAATGGAATAGGTAGATCTTCAAATACATATAACCTGACAACATCAAGATCTATGTCACCATCAAACTCGTCTGTGTGATCTGTCTTGTCATACAAGAATCCATTACGACGTATAAGGTCATGGTGTCTACGAGCTTGATTATCATGTAAGTCCATAGAAATTATGTCGTTACTTATTGCAATCTTCTTGTTTGCATCTGGTGTAAACTTTACATGATACTCTGTGTTGAAATGCCAGCCTTCTGACTGTGTATCAACGTTAGCATCACGTAGTAAATTAAATATAAAAGACACCTCTGGGTTGTCAAAGTTAAGAGTTGTAAGAGGTGCTTGTCCGATAGCTCCCAGTATAGAGTTCACTGCGGATAGTTCGGTATCGGTGTCAATAGTTGTGGTAGCCATAAGAAAAAAGGGAGCCGAAGCCCCCGTATAAAAATAAAATTAAGCGTTAGCTGGGTATGTAGTACCAAATCCAGATGGCTTAGTTGTTGTTCCAGCGAACAATTCAACACAAGCAGCTGGGTTTAGGAAGTCTGCTCCCATAGCTAGTCTTCCAAGGATTACGTCACCTTGGTATACAACTGAAACGTCACCTGAAGTTACCTGAACCTGTGGGCCGATAGCTTCTACAACACCAGCAGCTTCTCTTTGGAAGATAAGTCCGCATGTGTTTGCAAAGTCGGTTGAGTTTCCGTAGTTGTTATTGATACCTGTAACTGAAGCTCTTGCATCTTCTGTAGACTCAGAGATGAATGAACCTGTGTTACCGGGGTCAATAGTTGCAAGGTCAGTACCAGCAGATGCACCTGATGAAGGAGCATACTTTGTACCATACTTGCTGAAGAATGGGATGTTCATTGACTTGAAGATCTGGATGCCTGCAATTTCAATGATACCTTGTCCACTCTGTAGAGCTGTACCTTGTACGTCTCTGTTTACAAGACCATTAGAACCGATAGCTTGTATAAGTTCGTAGTACTGTCTTGGGTTTAGGACAGCAACTCTGCCTTCAGTTCCAACACCTTTCTCGTCTAGTGCAGCAGCTGCATCATAGAAAGCTGAGATTAGGTGTGTTGAGTTGTAAGCATCGTCTGCGTCTGATCCAGCACCAACTTGGATCTGTGTTCCACCGGGCTCTACAAAGTTAGTCATAGAAACAGGAGAAGCCTGTCTAGCACCTTTTGCGATAGCACGGAAGATTAATCTGTCATACTTCTCTGCAAGAGCATAACCGATTTTGTTGGAGATTTCACCACGTAAGTCGTAGTGTGCAAGTGTCTCGTCTAGCTCATAAACGAAAGCACTGGAGATAAGAAGATCATCTATTGTGATTGTCTTCTCAGCTACTGGAGGAGCCTTTTGGTCGTTACCTAAAATGCTCTGGCCGGGTGTATGATACTCGGCTGTTGTGCGACCAGTGTAGATGAACTGCATAGACTTACCTGATGTAAGTGTTCTCTTCTGCACTAAGTCTCTAGCGATTGTGTTTCTCTGGAATCCTTTAAACATCTCACCTGAGAATAATTTAAGATAAAGGGCTCTAGGATCACTACCGCCGTTTAACGCACCCTGCCTTGTAAGTTGTGTAGGGTTAACGTTAGATTGATGATCGAAAGATCCGGGGTATGCCATTTCTATTAAGAATGATATTGGTTAACGTTCTTCAGTACTGAAATTTTTTGGCCATTTTTTTTGTGGTCTATCCCACCGTCTAGACGGCTAGAGGTATCTGCCTTAGCAGGCTCTTGCCAATAGGGATGGGAGGACTTGAACCTCCTCTGTACGGCCTTTACCGATTACCCGATGATATAAGCATCACATTTACCTGACACTTTAGTTTTCAAATAGTCTATCAAATACTCGTGAGCATCAGAGTTTAGATTCTTGTCACTGAGTATCTCAATCCTCTTTTGATTCCACTCTGAACAAGACATATCCCAATGAGAATAATTATGCTCAGATATTAGTAGTGTTAGTAATGCGAGTTCTATCATTATTTTTTACGACGTTTATGGTTGTAGTTTATACGACGACTACTTGTTTTACTTCTGTTGAACTTGGCCTTTTCGCCACTCGACATCTCACCTGTAGTCTTAGGTGTTTTAGATGACACACGTCTAGATGGTCTGCAAGCTGGGTAGCCTTTACGCTTCTCACCTTTCTGTCTGCCACAGGGCTTACCAGTTTTGGTGTCAACCCATTTCTCTTGGAACCATCTACGTAAGCTCATCTTCTTTTCTTTTTAGTGTAGCCGGGTGATGTTCTCTTTACACCACCTGATTTGACCTGACCCTTACATACCTTAACAGCGTATGCGTTTGCGTATGCAGAAGGGTAGACCTTGAACTTTCTTTTAGCAGCTGCCTTGCCACGTGGACATAATTTACCCATTAGCGTTTCTTACCTCCATGGCTACAGCCACACTTCTTACCTTTTTTGTGTGCCATTACAGAAATCCTTTACCTGTTACATCATTGAGCAAATTACTCTTTCGTCTTCGACTTTCGCTTCTACTACCAGATGTTTTATCTATAATATTTATAGCTTTATTTAGTTCTTGTTCTGAAACAAAGGGTATATCCTCTATTTTTTTAACAAAACCTTTAGCTAGTTTGATAGGTTTCTTACTACCTTTGGACTCAGTAATCCTCATTCTGCCTTTTTCATCAGGCTCGTGGTATGTTTTCATTAGCATTTCCATCTGCGTAGGGCAAGTGCCTTTCGTGTAGGCTTGCCGTTTGGTTTTTTGAGTGGGCCTTTCATGCCAGACATGCGAGCACAAAATGACCTCTTTCTAGCCCCTCCTCCGGGCTGTGGAGCTTTGAGATTAGAGCCAGTGGCACGATTGTACTTGGCTCTTCCCTTAGCTGTCAGGCCGCCTTTGCGACTCTTCTCACCTCTTCCGAGAGACAGGCTTACTCCCTTTCGTTTTCTTTTTGCCATTTCTAAGTTTCTTGAAGTCAGCTCCTGTGATCTTATCTCGGGGTGGTGCTACTCTGGCGATCCTCATTTGACCGGCAGAATACTTCTTCTTACCAGCTGGCTTAGGCATTACCAAATACCGGGTATGATTTGCCCTGTCCAAGCGTAGTTGAGGAGAGCAGCGACTATACCTATCATAGCTAGTCTTCCGTTAAGCTCCTCTGCTGGATGCCATTTTTGGTTTTCGTGGTTGTGGTGTGTCATTTCTTTTTCTTTTTAGTGGTTTTCTTTTTCTTGAGCATGGCCAATCTTTCTTTCATGGTCATCTTTTTTTTCTTAGGCTTCATTCCGCCACCGTAATGTCCGGGCATAGTTAGAACTCCAAATCAGATCTGTCAAGTTTTTCAATTATGTCTTGTCTGTAAGCTGGATCTCTGTCGTAACGAGGATCATTCATCGCTGCGACTAGCTCTTGCTGACTGCGGAA
>VTLG01016958.1_pt1 | contig 14284 bp, 21 predicted proteins | sample 4694571 | NCBI WGS metagenome assembly VTLG01 (sample SAMN12604809, study PRJNA352737) | marine metagenome | biome: ENVO:00000447; feature: ENVO:00000209|ENVO:00000569|ENVO:01000036; material: ENVO:00002151; isolation source: viral sequences binned using virsorter ...
TTGCATTTCCTCTTCATACCATTTTTTTACTTTTCCCATTTTTACCTCCTTCCGTAATAAATTATTATTATAGCTCCTAATAAAACTAATACTATCATGTCAGGGAATAGTGGCAGCATTATGATTTTCTAGGTCTGCCTCGTTTTGGTTTTACAACCTCCTCCTCTTGCATTTCTGCGTCAGCTTCATTATCCATATCAAATTTATTATTAATATGTTCTTTTGTATTACCGAAAACTTCTCCTGTTTTATCATCATAAATATTCCCTTGTTCATCTACAGAAAATACTTTTTTCTGTACGGATGAAAATGGATCAGGATTAAGTTTCTTTTCTAGTCTATTCATTTCATAGACATCATTAATCACATCAGAAAATTGCTGTGATAATAAAAGTCTATAATACCAAAGACCTCTTTTTTTAGCATACTTGTAAATTGCACTATTAAATAAAACAGATGCAAAATAAGTTGTACCTCTCATTGTTTTACCTATAACCATATTATATTCCTTTCTAGTTATATCGTTTATTCCATATCATAGATACTCGATCATAATTTATTCTATCTCGTATCTGTGATTTAGTTTTCGGTTCTCTTAACGCCTTTTTTCCTAGTCGTTTTCTTAACCTTCTTATTCTTGTCTTTATTTTCATTAATATAATCCTTTACACTTAAACTTAATTTCTTATTTTTAAGTATTTGATTAATTGTTATAATTTTGGTTTTCACCTTACCTCCAGTTGTTTTATTATTCTTAATACATTCTTTTCCCAGTTCTTATCTTTTGAATATCTAGGTAGACTGTATACTAATGATTCCAAATTAATCATATCATCAAACCATTGATTAAATAATTCATGTTGAAATCCCTCATATTTTTTGCTCATTGATATCAAGTCCATAAAATCATAGACCGAATCACATGGCACTAAATATTTCTGAATCTTAACTTCTTTATTTTCTTTCGGTATCATATATTCGTCAGGATCATCACTTAGTGATTTGATACCAAAATAGTTATTGCCTTCTAGTGCGAACCTACTCGTTCCCCAGCCACTTTCGTGTGAGGCAACTGCAACAACCAAGTGTATTGGTATTCTGTTTTGGTTTTCGGTATAATAAGCATTATACTCCACTGCACATCTACCTATCATTTCTACGAAATCATTTCTGTCATCATCAAAAGACATATTAAATGATGAACAAAATAATAATAATGTTGCACATAAATGATTCATGTTATTTCCTTTCCGTTCGGTATTATCCCACCTTTTTTTTTAAAAAAAAATATCCTAGAGGGAAATAAATCCCTCTAGGATTAAAACCAGTTATGCTTCTACTGGTTTAAAATTAAAATTCATTTGTTTTTGATTAAACTGCTTAATCTGTTTCAAATGATTCATTTGAGTAGAAACTTGTTGTCTAGTTTCTCTATGCTCTTTAGGTAAAAAATCTTCATCAAACATTATTTTCCACCAGCTATTACATAAATTATATGCACTTTGAGCTAGTGAGAAACTAAATTGATATCCATTATTAAAACCCAATATCTTTTCATATTGAGATTGCATAACTTCAGATAATGTTCCTTTTTCGTATGCTTGATGAACATTACCACCAAGTTTTTCACTTAATTTATCAAATTGGTTCTTACAATTATCAATTTGCTTTTGTAGATATTTAGTTAGATAGTAATTACTATTTAACTGTTTTTCTACTTGTTTTTGAGCATTGTATTTTAAAAACTTATTACTAGTGTCCATCCACTTTGTATAAGTTTCTAATTCTGCTCTAACAAGATAAGCATATTGTAATATTTCGTCTTGCAACGTATCCTTATCAGGATAAGCTGTATTTATATCACTATCAGTCATATGACCTCCTTTTTTTAGTGATTAACATAAACACATTATCTAATAAATGTGTCTAAATCTTGATAATTTAGCATAAGTTGTATCGTGTTGGGCCATTTGCCCAACAAAGCGATACTTACTTATGCTTATTTTTTATCAAGAAACTCTTTATTAACTGTATAAGCATTACCACTTACATAACCAGTTGGTACTCTTGAAATATATTCCTCTAAAACATTATTATCTAATAATGCTTTTTCAATACCTTCATTTTCAGACCAATCTTTAATTGCTATCATTCTATTAGTATCTTTATATGATATAGCTGATTCTGATATATCTGGTACTTCTACTGGATTAAATGAAGCAGTCATATATGGAAATCCATTAGAATCATATAGTTGTAATGCAACCATATTTGTATCTTTATATCTACCGAATTGTAGATGTAATTCTTCGTTTCTAAATTTAATAGTTTTAGGCATTTTAGCCTCCTTTCATTATATCAACATGATATTTATATTTCCCGAAAGACAAACAACGAGGGGCTAGTTAATCTACCCAAATAGGCTTTTCGTAAGCCTATTTTGGTTAGATTTGCTGAATACAAAATAATCGTTATTAATCGTGTGTGGAAAGAAGCCCAAATGGGCTTCAAGGCTCCACATACTATTAATCACTATTATTGTTGTATTTATGGAATATCCCGAGTGTTTGTTAAACTTGTCCTGCGCACCAAACGGGCGCACAGACTGGTAATTTCTAAAAACCAATACTAAAGCGTTTGGTTCTTCAAGAAAAGAACTTGCCTTGTCCTGATGGGTGTCCTCTAGCTCTATTTGGTTCTTGCTTGTCAAGAACAGAAAAAGAGAGCGCCATCCTATGAATATTGAGCATACCAGCGAAACTTGTTTCGTGCCAGTATGTGATAATATTCATGTAGGTGGCTTAGAGGTAAACTCTGAAGGAGCAAGGCAAAACACTTGTCCAATCGAAGCGAATTATTTTAACAGTGAACCTTGCGTGCAAGGTGAACGGGAAACTAGTTTCCTTAAAATGATGAGTGAAGAACTTTGGACTATCTAGGGGTGAGGTCGATCCTCACCACGAGATATAGTGATGTGCTAATATGACTTGACGATTTGTCTTGACAAGGAAAATCCAGCAAGTACTATTACCCAACATGGTGAATATAAGTAAAGCCAAACAGGAAGATGAATTAACCGATAAACAACGTAAACTTGTTGATACAATCGTAGCGACAGGTTGTACCATAACAGAAGCAGCAAAAACTGCTGGATATTCAAGGGGAGATGGGGGTAGAGTAACAGCTAGTAGAACACTACGTATCCCAAAGGTACAGAGCTATATGATGAAACAGATAGCTAATACCGTTGGATTAGGTGCAGTACATGCCTCAAGAAAGATGGTGGACTTGAGTATGAATGCACGAAGTGAGTATGTTCAACTAGAGGCGAGTAAAGACATATTGGATAGAGTTGGTATACGTGCACCCGATAGGGTTCAGCATACCCTAGATGCGAATCTCTCTGTAAATATAGATTTAACATAGAGAGATATAACGCAAGGGGGGGTTAAAAAACCAACTTCCAATCAGTCTTTCCCTACTACACAAATAATAGAGGTTAAAAAAAGCACCCTATAAATGTGCGTTGAGAGAAGTGAACTTTGGTGTAAGGTGAGTGTCTGACTATAGTAGCTCTGATCTGGTTAAGATCGAATAGCTCCTAGTACTAGGCAGACGAAAGGTAAAGATGACTATTAGATATAAAAAGAAGAAAAAATCTAATGCTTTAACAGCTAAGTTAAAAAATGTTTGGAAACAATACAAGGCTGGAGATATAAAAGGTACAGTGCCTTGGGTTTGGAAAACAACAGGTGTTAGCAAAATGGCATCTAATCTAAAAAATATTAATAAAAATTAATGGTTTGGGTTAAGGTAGCAGTAGGTGCAGCAAAATTAGCTCATAAGGGTTTAAAAGCATATAAGAAATCTAAAAAAATTAAACCTGTTGTAGATAAAAAAATTAAACCAGTAGTCAAAGATTATGCCAAAGAAGCTAAAGGTGCAGTTGATGATGTAAGAGAAGTAGGTGCTACTTTATTAACAAAATCACAAATTGCTTCTGTTGCAGTAGCTGTTCCTAGTATTCTTGCTGTTCATGGAGCAAAAAAAGTAATCAAATCTAAAGTAGGTAAAGCTGTAATTAAAAAAGGTAAGTCTGTATCAGCTAAATTAAAAAATATTTGGAAACAAGGTAAATCAGATTAATTCTGTGCATTGAAATTTTTTTTTCTTTCTTTTATAGTATAAAGTTCACCCAAATTACTATAAACAGAAAGGAATGAAGATGACGATTGATGCTCTTATGGAAGATGTTAAAATCTTAAAAGACGAAGTTAAAGATATGAAAGAAGTAAATAAGGTTCTTATAGCAAAGCTAGATAAGGCTTATGATGATAGGATTAAATTAAGAGCAGATAATTTTAATATGCAGAATCAATTAAAGGATATTGCTAGTGCCTAAAGTCGGAAAAAAAACTTTCTCTTATTCTAAATCTGGTGTAAAGAAAGCTAAAGCAGAAGCAAAGAAAACTGGGAGAAAAGTTGTCAAGCAAAGCAAAGGTAAAAGGTACTAGAGTAGAGAACGAAATCGTTAAGCTCTTTCAAGCAGAAGGATATAATGCAAGACGACAACCTTTGTCAGGAGCAATCCAAGCATTTCCACATGATGTTCAAGTCACGGATTTATTTGATGGAACTAATGTAGAAGTAAAAGCAAGGAAGAATGGAGAAGGATTTACGCAATTAGATAAATGGAAAGGTTCTGCTGATTTATTAATATTGAAAAAAGATAGAACTTCGCCTATGATATGTATGGATTGGGAACAATTCAAATTATATTTATATGCAGCCAAAACTAACGAAGGAACAGAAGAAGGAGCTATACAGCAAGACACCCGAAGAAGAACAATTTCTAAAAGAAAAATTCGGAACGGTGGGTGGCAAAATAGACACATTAAAGCCAGATTTGGGAAACGCCCATTTCGACATAAGTTTCCAAGACCGACAGAGGTTGAGGAAGATAGTTAAGACGATTCACTTTAAACATTATCCTAAAGAATTTATAAACGATAAGGAAGCTGATAAACTTATCGAAGCACTTGGTCCGAAAGTAGCTCAAGATATGATTAAAAAATATTTAGAACAAGTTAAGTGACAGAATTTTCCTATAAACCAGATGGGGATGTCCTAAAAAATTTTATGAAGTCAGATGACTTCTTTCGTGGACTTCGTGGTCCAGTTGGTTCAGGTAAATCAGTTGCTTGTTGTATAGAAATATTTAGACGAGCTTTAGCACAACAAAAAGGTAAGGATGGTATACGAAAAAGTAGATGGGCAGTTATTCGTAATACGAATCCACAGTTAAGAACTACTACCATTAAAACATGGATAGATTGGTTTCCTGAACAAGATTTCGGACCATTTGCATGGTCAGTACCTTATACACATAGAATTAAAAAAGGAGAAATAGATGTAGAAGTTATCTTCTTAGCTTTAGATAGACCTGAAGATGTAAAGAAACTTCTATCATTAGAATTAACAGGAGTATGGGTTAATGAAGCAAGAGAACTACCAAAAAGCATTATTGATGCTTGTACTATGCGTGTTGGTCGTTTTCCAAGTATGCGTGATGGTGGAGCATCTTGGTATGGAGTTATATGCGATACCAATGCTCCTGAAGAAGATCATTGGTGGGCAGTTATGGCTGGTGATGTTCCTGTACCAGACCATATATCTAGGGAAGAAGCCTTGATGTTAGTAAAACCTGATAATTGGTCTTTCTTTACACAACCATCAGGAATGAAAGAAGTAATAAAAGAAAAACAATTAGCTGGGTATGAATCTAATGAAAAAGCTGAAAATAAAAAAAATCTAACAAAGGATTATTATAATAATATTATAAAAGGAAAAACAAAAGGATGGATTGATGTTTATGTAATGAATAAACTAGGTTCATTAGAAGAAGGGAAACCAGTATATTCTGGTTTCAAAGAAGAATTACATATAGCGAAAGAGCCAATACCGACTGCAGAATTACCAGTCTATGTAGGAATAGATTTTGGATTAACTCCAGCAGCAGTATTTGGACAAAGACTTCCTATGGGTAATTGGCAAATAATACATGAGCTTGTTTGTTTTGATATGGGTATTACAAGATTCAGTGAATTATTGCGTGGAGAGATAGCAAAAAAATTTAAAGGTTTAGAAATGGATATATGGGGTGACCCGGCTGGTGATTTCCGTTCTCAAACAGATGAACGAACACCATTTCAGATACTGCGACAAAATGGCATAATTGCTAAACCAGCTCCAAGTAATGATGTATCATTAAGAATTGAAGCTGTTGAAACAGCAGTTAATCGTTTAGTAGATGGACAAGTAGGATTTATTGTAGATAAAAGCTGTATTAATTTAAAGAAAGGATTTAATGGTGGATATCATTATAGAAGAATACAAACGACTGGAGATCGATTTGATGATAAACCTTACAAGAATAGATACTCTCATGTCCACGATGCATTACAATATTTAATGATGGGAGCTGGAGAAGGAAAGAATTTAATTGCTGGAAAAGGACAACAAAAAACATATGTGGCAAGAAAAGGATGGGAAGTGTTTAATAAAAAACCTAAAAAGAGTACATGGGATTTCCTCAGAAAGATTGGTTAGTATATTTTTATGAGGGAAAAGATCATCATTCCACAATAAAATTTTTTAAAAAAGGATTTAAACATTGTGGAGTTATTGGTTATTGTCCTGAAAAAGATGTATGGATACTACAAGAATTTATATTTGGTAAGTATCTTGTAGAAATATTAGAAGGAAAAGATGTTGATGTTTTGTTCCGATTTATACATAAAATGAAAGGTAAAATAATTAAAGTACCTGTTAATGATAACAAATCACTTGGTATTCCTCGTTTATTTGGATCATGGATTAAAGAACATAGCTGTGTTAGTTATGTACAACGATTACTAGGAATGACACAATTCTTTATCTTTACTCCTTATCAGCTATTTTGTGCGTTGAAAAAGAAAGGGTTTTCTGAAATAGATTTATAATTATGGGTATATTTAAACAACCTAAAGCTCCCGTACAAGATCCCGAACTCGAAAGACAGATGAAGGAAAGACGAGAGGAAGAAGAAAAGGCTAAAAAAACAAAAGCCGAAAAAGACAAAGAACGTAAATGGCGTAAATCTCAAGGGATGATAGGCACTCGTTCATTATTTGCTAAAGCTGGTGGAAAAGGATTTTTTTATGAAGGAGAAGAAGTATGAGTAGTAAACAAGGAACTACTCGTTCAGAACGAAAACAAGGTGGTGGTGGTGGTCCATCTGGTATGACTACTAAAGAATTTAACAAATCAAAGAAATCTGCTGCACAAACAAAATATGAAGCACAATTAAAAGCTGGTAAAAAAGAAATACAATCTAAAATTGATAGAGAAAGATATGGAGCTGGAGTTTCTTATGGTTCAGGTAAAATTTCTAAAGAAAGAATAAAAGATGTTGAAATGTTTGGTGGTAAAGCATCACAATATACAAATCAATATTTAGAAAGAATTGGTGAAGCAAAAAAAGGTTCACAAAATCCTGATGGTTCATGGAATTATAATTTAACATCTAAAGGATGGAAAATGAAATATGGTTCATACACACCCGGTGCAAGACAACAATCCACAGAAGGTATGGGTTCAGGCAATCCGGCTGGTATTATGACAGGAGCTATGCCTATTTCTGAAGCTATGTGGCAATCACAAAAAAAATTACAAAGTATGTTAAAATTAGGTCCACTTGGTATTTTATCTCAAGGAATGGAAAATAAAAAAGGATATACAGATTATTTACAAAAATTTTATTCAACAAGAAGTGGTCAAGGAAAATCTTCTCTTGGTTTAGCAAATCAAGGAAAAATAACAGAAACAAGTGGTTCAAGTATGATTAATGTAAATGATAGAGATGCTTCTGGTGGAGAATTGGTTGATGCTGGAACAGTATTAAAAAAGAAAAAGAAAATAGCTGGTTCAGGAGCAGATACAATAGATAATGAAAGAAATTTATTTGCTAAATCAAATAGAACAATAATAGCTAAAATGGTATAATAATGGTTTATGAAAATGTAGATATTACTCCAATGGAAGCTGATACTGACAGTCGTGTTGGTCAGTTTTTAAAACGATATAAAAAAGCAGAAGGTATTAAAGATTATTGGAAAGAAAAATTTGAAGAAGCATATGAATTTACTATGCCTCAAAGAGAATCTTTTTTTGAAGAAACTGCTGGTCAAAGACGAACAGATAAAATATTTGATGAAACAGCAGTAGTAGGAATACAAGAATTTGCTAGTAGATTACAAGCTGGTATGACACCTACTTTTGCAAGATGGGCAGACTTTGAAGCTGGTTCAGAAATACCAGATGAACAAAAGCCAATGATTAATGAACAGTTAGATGCCATTACATCTTATGTATTTGAAGTATTACAATCATCTAATTTTAATACAGAAGTGCATGAATGTTTTATGGATTTAGCAATCGGTACTGGTTGTTTGTTAGTAGAAGAAGGTGATGCTATTAGTCCATTAAAGTTTAATGCAATACCTTTACCAAGATTAACTTTAAATAGTGGACCAGATAATAAAATAGATCAAATCTTTAGAACACGATATGTGGATTATGAGGATTTACAAGTTACTTATCCTCGTTCTTTAATTCCTGTGGATTTATTAGAAAAAACAAAAAACAATCGTTCTAAATGTCAAGTAGTTGAAGGTACTATGAGAATATATGATGAACCAAATGTAGAAAAATGGAAATATTGCGTTGTCCTCCCGAAGCATAAAATCATGATAGAAGAAAGAGAGTTTAAAGGAAATGCCTCTAATCCTTATATTGTATTTCGTTGGAATAAAGCATCAGGCGAAGTGTATGGTCGTGGACCAGTATTTAATGCGATGGCTGCAATTAAAACAACTAACTTAACAGTAGAATTAATTTTACAAAATGCACAGATGGCAATTAGTGGTGTCTATACTTTTGAAGATGATGGTGTAGTTAATCCTGATAATATACAATTAGTTCCGGGCAGTCTTATTCCTGTATCACCTGGCAGTAGAGGTTTAGTTCCAATATCGGCTGCTGGTAATTTTGATGTTGCACAATTAGTTCTTCAAGATATGCGACAAAATATTAAAAAAGCATTATATATGGAAACACTTGGTAGACCTGAAGGTACACCAATGTCAGCTACTGAAGTATCAGAAAGAATGGCTGATTTATCAAGACAGATTGGTTCTTCATTTGGTAGACTACAATCAGAGTTTGTTAATCCTTTACTTCGTAGAGTAATTCGTATTTTAACAAAACAAGGAAGAATTGAATTACCGAGAATAGATGGAAAAGAAGTAAAAGTCGTTCCTCGTTCTCCTTTAGCTCAAGCACAACACCAACAAGATGTTGCTGATGTTACTCGATTTAATGAAATTATTGGAATGACGTTCGGACCTCAAATGTTAAATATGATAGTTAAACAAGATGAAGTAGCTAAATATTTAGCTGCAAAAATGAATCTTCCTGAAAAATTAATAAGGGATGCAGCAGAACAACAAGAATTAGCAAATCAGTTGCAAAACCTTTCACAACAAGGTAATATTGGTCAAGATGACATGGGACAAACTCCAGAACAAGGAATCTAAAATACCAGAACCTTCTGTTGAAGAACAGAAGATGAATAAACTTTTTGCTACTGTTTTTAAAACAGATGCTGGTAAAGAAGTTTTAGCGTATTTGAAATCTATTACAGCAGAAACTGTAAGTGGTCCAAATGTAAGTAATAATCAATTATTTCATTTAGAAGGTATGCGATATTTATTTGCAATTATTCAAAATAAAATTAACAAAGGAAAGGAACAATAATGAATGACGAAACTGGGCAACCACAACAAGAAACTATAGAAAGACCAGATTATGTACCTGAAAAGTTTTGGGATACAGAAAGACAAGAACCTAATATTGAAGCATTAGGATCAAGTTATAAATCATTAGAATCTAAATTAGGACAAAGAACAGAAGATTTAACTAAATCAATTCGAGAAGATATAGTTAAAGAACAAAAAGCTAATGTACCTGATGGAGATTATGAATTAGTAACTCCTGATATTCCTGAAGGAGTAGAAGTTAATTTAGAACCTGATTTACCTTTAGTACAATGGTGGGGAGAGTTTGCACGTGAAAAAGGATTATCTCAAAATGAATTTAATTCAGGTGTAAAAGCATTTGTAGATAATGCAGTTAATAGTATTCCTAGTCAGGAACAACAAATGCAAGAATTAGGAGATAATGCTAAACAACGTATAGAAGCTGTTGATTTATGGGCAAAGAAAAATTTATCTTCTAGTGCATATGAATCTGTTGCAAACATAGCAACTAGCGCTAACAATGTTAAAGTGTTGGAAGAAATTATGAATTTAACAAAAGATGCTCCAATGCCTAAAGAAGATACAAAAATAGATGTTGATGCTAGTGAAGATGATTTACGAGCTATGATGCGTGATCCTCGTTATTGGGATGATACAAGACGAGATAATGCATATATAACTAGAGTGACAAAGCTCTATGAACAGAAATATGGCACAGCTCCAGCGAAGCTCTAAAGTTAAGGTAGGGTATCAAAATATAGATATAGTTCACGAAAAAGCATCATTTTCTAAACCAAGTGATTCTTATGGTGAATTTGATCATCGAAAAAATAGTATTTCTATTCAAGAAGATTTAACAAAAATAGATTATGCTTGTACTCTATTACATGAGATACTTCATGCAGTAGTTTATTATAATTCTTTAACACAATCAGGACAACCACTAGATAATGAAAATAAAGAAGAAATAGTCGTTAATAGTATTACTAATGGTTTAATGGCAGTTTTTAAAGACAACCCCAAGATATTGAAAGAATTAGAGCAACACATACATAATGTGCGTTGAAAATAATCATTTTTTCTGAAATATATTTACCAAGCCCTCTTTTGTGGGTATTTGTGCCTATGTCGACTATGGATAACACAAGTTAATCAAAGAGATAAGTGAAGCAAAAAACTAAATAACAACCTTTGAATAGGAGTATATAATGGCAACTTCAATTACCAATGCTTTTATAACTCAATTTGAAGCTGAAGTGCATATGGCATATCAGCGTATGGGAGCTAAATTGAAAAATTTAGTTAGAACTGTTAATGGTGTTAATGGCTCTACTGTAACTTTTCAAAAATTAGCTAAAGGTTCTGCAACTACAAAAGCTAGACATGCTGAAGTAGTAGCTATGAACTCTGCACACACTAACGTGAGTGCTACCATGTCTGATTACTATGCAGCAGATTATGTTGATAAATTAGATGAGCTTAAAGTAAATATCGACGAAAGAGGTGTTCTTGCTAAAAACGCAGCATATGCGTTAGGAAGAAAAACTGATGATGTCTTAATTACTGTTTTAAAAGCTGCTACATCTATTGCTAACAACATTAATTCTTCAGCAACAAACATGACGTTAATTAAAGCACAAAATATGCTTACAGTTTTCGGGAATAATGATGTTCCTGATGACAACCAAAGGTACTGGGCAGTTGGTCCTGACCAATGGGGAGACTTGATGGGTATCCAGCAATTCGCTTCTCAAGATTATATCGGACCTTCTGGATTACCATTCTTAGCAGGAGAGCAAACTGCGAAACGATGGATGGGATTCTTAATGTTCTCACATTCAGGTCTTACAGTCGCTACTGACAGACAAACATTGGCTTTTCATAAGTCAGCTTGTGGTCTTGGTATCGGTGCAGACGTGAAAACAGAAATTAATTATATTCCTGAAAAAGTTTCACACTTAATTACTTCAATGTTAAGTTTGGGATCAGTGTTAATTGATGGTGACGGAGCTAGAGTACAGCTCTGTGCAGAATAGGAGATTAATATGGCTTACGCAACTGATAATCCGTTAAGGAAAATCGCTGAAGGTGGTATTAACTCTGTTTGGCTTTATGTTGATGGCGATGCTGTTGGCACGATTGCTGGTTCTGGTTACTTTAACAGCGACTACCAAAACTTAAGGGAAAACGATGTTATCCTTTGTGTTGGTGCTGCTGGAGGAACTGAAACAGTAGATGTGTTAGTAGTTACATCAGCAACTGGAGCAACAACTGTCACTACCACTAACGGTACTTAAAGCAAATATATATGGGGGATTTATTCCCCCATATTAAAAGGAAACTATGGCAGTAACAAAAGTAGATATAGCATCAAGAGCTTTAATAATGATAGGAGCTTCTCCTATATCATCCTTTTCAGATGATAGTACAGAAGGTTTAGTAACAAATAATATTTATGAAGAAATAGTAGAAGCAACTCTTACTAGACATAGATGGGGTTTTGCTACTGGTCAAAAACAATTATCTCTTTTATCAAGCACACCTGTTGGTAGATGGGAATATGCATATCAAATGCCAACAAGTCCATTAGTTTTACAAATAATTACAGTTACTTCTAATGATAATGTTTTACGATACGAAAGATATGAAGATAAAATTTATCTTGATGGATATGGTTCTACTTCAACTGTTATTATGGATTATATTTTTAGACAAGACGAAAGTAAATTTCCTCCCTATTTCCGTCTTGCCTTAGAATATAAACTAGCAAGTATATATGCTGGAGCTGTTGCTAGAGATGCTGGTATGATAAAAGAATTTAACGAACTAGCAGAAAGACAATTATTGATTGCTAGAAACTCTGAATCTCAAGAAACAACATCCAACCAACTTGCTACAAATCGATTTATTGAACATAGACGATCAACTCGAACAAGTGGTTTTGGATTAAATGGCTAGACAAATACGAACTGTATTAACTAACTTTTCGGCTGGAGAACTTAATCCTCTTTTAACAGCTCGTACAGATGCAAAAGCATATTTTGATGGAGCTAAACAATGTCGTAATTGGTATCTTCTTGATGAAGGTGGTGTTATGCGTAGACCCGGCACAACATATACAGCTAGTTTTTCAACAAGAGAAACAAGAATAGTACCATTTATATTTTCTAATGATGAGGTAGCAATATTTGCTTTATCAAATAATAGATTAGATATTTATAATTCTTCAGGAACTTCTGTTCAATCAAATATAACTTCTAATGCTAACTGGTCTACTGCTCAATTATTTGAATTAAATTTTGCTCAATTTGGAGATACAGTTATTGTTTGTCATAGAGATAATGCAATACGAAAAATTAATAGAGCTAGTGCTACTAGCTTTTCTGTATCAGCTCTTTCTTTTTCTACTCATTCTTCTGGTTATCCAAGATACCAACCTTATTATAAATATGAAGATGATGCAGTAACTTTAACACCAGCAGCTACTTCAGGTACTGGAGTAAATGTAACTGCTTCAACTGCTATTTTTGATTCAGATGCAAATTGGGTAGGTAAAACACTTCGTATTGGTGGTAAAGAAATAGATATTACTGGAAGAACTAATACAACTGTTGTTGTTGTTAGTGTAAGAGAAACATTAGCTGGAACGGGAGCAAATGCAGATTGGGATGAACAACTATGGTCAAGCCATAGAGGATATCCTCAAGCTGTATCTTTCCATGATAATAGGTTATGGTTTGGTGGTAATTCTTCAAAACCATCTTCTGTTGTTGCAAGTCAAGTAGGGGAATATTTCAACTTTGATGTTGGAAGTGGGAACGCGAATGAAGCAATAGATGTTGCCATCGCTGGAGACAGGGTAAATGAAGTTAGACATTTTGTTTCTTCAAGAAACTTACAAGTTTTTACAGATGGTGGTGAATATTATGTTCCTACTTCTTCTGATATAGCTGCAGTTACTCCAAGTAATATTGCATTTAGACGACAAACTCCTTTTGGATCAAGTCGTGCAAATCCAGTAGTCTTTGATGGAGCTACTGTATTTTCTCAAAAGAATGGAAAAGCAATTCGTGAATATTTATTTTCTGATACAGAAGCAGCTTATTCTTCTAATTCTATTTCTGTATTATCTTCTCAATTAATTGATTCACCTAAACAAATAACAATGATTAGTGGAAGTTTAAGTAGACCAGAACAATTTGCTTTCTTTGTTAATAGTGGAACAACACATAATGGAAAGATTGCAGTCTTTCATAGTATAAGAGGAGAAAAAATAGCTGGTTGGTCAATGTACGAAACCAGAAGTGGAGATTTTTTTCATTCTATGACTGCTGCAAATGAAAATTTATTTGTAGTTGGTAAAAGACAAGTTAATGGAACAACAACTTATACTTTAGAAAAGTTTGCAGAAGATGATTCAATTACAT
>VTLG01002992.1_pt1 | contig 14283 bp, 12 predicted proteins | sample 4694571 | NCBI WGS metagenome assembly VTLG01 (sample SAMN12604809, study PRJNA352737) | marine metagenome | biome: ENVO:00000447; feature: ENVO:00000209|ENVO:00000569|ENVO:01000036; material: ENVO:00002151; isolation source: viral sequences binned using virsorter ...
GTATGAGATTAATGACTGACGATTATATTATGTGTATAACAAGTATTCCTATATGGAGTGAGTGGACTCCGTAAGGGGCCGCAGTAGACTTGAAGTTTCTTTCATTGTTTCTCATGATTGATAAGGAGAGAATATGGACGTATATCGTAATCAAGAACGTGAGTTGAAACTCGCAAAGAAACCACTCATAGTTCTGGAAGATGAACTGTGGCAAATCAATCAACTCAATCGGTTGCGAAAAGATCTCAGAAATCGTAAGAAGAGATTGGAGAAAGTAATCGCAGTCAAGAGAGTTGCCTTGCAAGCAGTTCAAGAGAAGATTGAGAGAGAGGTTGAGAATGAAAAGAAATGATATGGCAGATATGCACAAACAGATGTTTTTACTTGTCAGTCTATTGAAGAAAGATGGACACGACCCACTTGCAATTGCTGGGTGTATGTTAGCAGGTGCAGTGCAGATATATCAAGCAGAGTTGGGAGAGGACACTGCCTTTCAACTTCTAGACCAAATTGCAAATGGTGGTGATGATGATTTTGATTTTGATGAAAGTGTTGACAAAGAAACAATACACTGATATACTATGTGTATAAGGAGATTATATTATGGGATTGATGCCAATATATTATACAACCACCAAACTGAGTGGTAGAAGAAAGAGTTCAGTTCGTGAGAGAAGGTTGAGAGATGACCATGAGAAATGGTTGAGAAGTATGGGAATAGATAAGCCTTGGAAACCAAAGAAAGAACCTCTACCTCTAGCCCGAGCGAAAAAATCCGAGAGATATCAGAGTGTAGGGGATGGTATCGGTAATGGTTTTGTTAAGACGACTTCTGCGATAAGTGGAGATTATATCGTAGGTCAAGCATACAACAAAGGTAATCTAGTTGTATTAAGTAAAGAGGATGCGAAAGATGAGAGCACTGGAAAAAGACGTTAAACAATTCGCAAAATATGTCGTTTATATAAATAGATAGTAATAAAGGATAGAGAGATGCAAATAGGTACAGTTACAAATCAGTATATTAACAACTATCACTATCAAGGTGTGCAACAAGCAAATCAACAATCTGTAACAAGAGAAGTTGAGGACTTGTCAAACACACAACTCATGGAATATAGACAAGAACAACATCGTGAACAACAGAGATGGTTAGCATATATTATGATGATGCAGTTCTTTGCTAAAAACCAGATGTGGAATTTGTTAGACCAAATGCGTATCCAGAGGACTCTCGACATCACCGCCTGATGGCGAAGAAAACTCCCCCAGTAGAATACATAAAAGACGGGCCTATCATGTCCTGTCTACAAAAACCTCAACTCATGTTTGTTCGGAGTGAGAAGTCTATCTTTATGACAAAAAGAAAAATGAATGATGAGATTATGAAAGATTGGAAAAAGAATATCGCATCCATGCCTATATGTTGTGGTCGATATATAAAGTAATGTTTGAATACATAATAATTTTTGCAATGACCTATATGATAGGAAACTTATCTACTGTTGCACTTGGAGCTAAAGTGTTGACTGCGATGGAGTTCTATCTCATATGGGGTTTAGTTATATTTACTTTTACATTATAAGTATTCTTCTCTAAGTCGTTATTATAAATAATACTGCGAGTTAGAGAGAGGTACGTTTAATGATTGATCCAGTAACAGCACTAGGTGTTGCAACCACAGCCTTCAATGCAATCAAGACAGGTTTCCAAGCAGGGAGAGATGTTGAAGGTATGGCAGGTGACCTATCCAGATGGATGGGTGCAGTTAGTGATATTAAAAAAGCAGAAGAACTAAACCAAAAACCACCACTATTCAAAAAACTATTTGCGGCTGGTTCTGTAGAAGAGGAGGCGTTGCAAACACTTATGGCAAAAAAGAAGACAGAGGATATGAGAGATCAACTCAAGAATATTATTATGTTTTCCAGAGGTCATGGTGCTTGGGAGGAGCTTTTAAGAACCGAAGGCGAAATTAGAAAAAAACGTCAGAAGATGATTTACGACCAAGAAGAACGATGGAGAAAAATCTGGGAGTGGGTTGCGATAGGTTTTCTAGGAGTAATGGTCACAGGATTTATTGTGTTCATGTTCTATCTTTATCTTTCCACCAGAGGTTACATCTAAGTGTTAGATGTCATTGAGTACTTCATTGAATACTTTGATATGTATTATTATCTCTTTGTGCCTTGGGATTTTCACAACACTGCGTGGGTCATTCTTGGACTCATATATTATCTACATAGATTGAACACACGATATGTCATTTCAGAAAAATCACAAACATCTTTCTACTATCCAGATATGTAATATCTGTGCGTGGGTAATCGTATACCTAACAATTCTTACACAACCACTTCTTGCAGAAACAAAACAACCAGACAACATCATACAATGTTTTAGTTGTTTTCTCAAGAAGTTTTCTGATTGGACTTGGGAACAGGAGAAGAGATTAGGTAAACGTGAAGACCCTAAGTATGTAACCTGTAGAAGATACAAAAGAGTTCAAGCAAAGAACGGACAACAAGTCTGCATCTACAAAGGTGCAAACAATACTTACACTTTAGTTGTCGAAGGCCAGTGTCCGAATGAATATCGTTGTAAGTATGACCCTAACGGACAAGAACCAAACATTGATAGTGTGGTGGATTCTCTTAACGACTCATTCAAAAAGAAGTAATAAATAACTCGTAAGGAGTTTATTTATGCAAAACTTTATGGGAATGGATGGTTTCGTCTGGTTTACTGGAGTCGTAGAAGATAGAGATGACCCATCAAAACTTGGTCGTGTAAGAGTTCGTTGCGTGGGATATCATACAGAAGATAAAAACAGAATACCCACTGAAGATTTGCCTTGGGCTCATGTCATGCATCCTGTGACAGATCCATCTATGGGTGGTATGGGTATGACACCATCATTTATGGTAGAGGGAACATGGGTTGTAGGTTTCTTCATGGATGCAGAAGATAAACAACAACCTGTGATTATAGGAACACTGCCTGGTGTTCCAGACGGAACACCAGAAACATCTAAAGGTTTCAATGACCCAAATGGTATATATCCAAAATCAACTAGAGTTAATGAGTCAGATGTAAATCGTCTTGCACGAAGTGATTCTTTGTATCTTCATGAGATGCAGATAAAGAAAAGTCAACATAGGATTAACACAGACACCGAAGTTGGAAATGGTTTTACATCTATTCCAGTTGCTGGTGGTTCTCCATTTAGTGAGAAAGTTTCTCCATATGCAGCTCGATATCCTTTCAACCACGTTTTTGAAACTGAGAGTGGACACATAAAAGAATTTGATGATACTGCTGGTGAAGAGAGAATACATGAGTATCATACATCTGGAACTTACAATGAAGTTGCTGGTAGTGGAACAAGAACTGTAAAAATTGTAGGTGATGGTTATCATATCATTGCTGGTTCTGATTATGCATATGTAGATGGACATTGCAACTTAACGATAGGTTCTAACTGTAGTACTTATGTGAAGGGTAACTATGATTTACGAGTTGATGGTAATATGGAAATACTTGTTAAGGGTAACAAGAGAGAAACAATACTTTGTAATGATGATACTGAAGAGGGATTTGTTGAACAGATAATAAAGTCTGGAAAAAAACAAACAGCAGTTGATGGTGAGGTTATAGAAGTCTATGGTGATAAGTTCTCGACAGATGTGAAAGGTAAAGTCACAGAGATATTTGCTGGTGGTTTACAAACTAATATTACAGGAACATATAATCTAGATGTTGGTGATGACCCAGTTGATGCAGAGAACTTAGGTAAGATACTTATCAACACTCCAACGATAGAAACAGAGGTCACGACTTTTAGTCTAGATGCAACCACATCTAATATTACTGCAACTACATTTAATCTTGACAGTTCAACATCTGCGAATATAAAAAGTGCGATTATAAACATGGATGGTGCAGAGATAGATATTGATGCAACAAATTATCAACTAAATGCTACTGAATCAAATCTTCCAAAGATTACTGTTGGAGCAGCTGATGCACACGCATTGTTACCATCCGTCACATCACCAAGTTCAGCAGATGTAACTTTACCAACTATTGCAAACGAACTTTTACTTACACCATTACTCACACCTTTGGTTATTACTAATAGACTTGCAGAACTAAAAACAGAAACAGGTGCATCTTTTACGAATGAACAATATGCTGATGCAATCTTACGGGCAAGAGAGGCCGAGAAAAAAGAAGGTCGTGACCCAGACTTAAATGATGGAACAGAGAGAGGTGGTGATGCACCAGTAGGTAATTCAATATTTACTGGAACAAATGCAGCCGCACTAACTGGCTATGATCCAAACTTAAATTACAATGACCCAAACACACCAAACTCATCACCCTACATTCCATATACGAGTCAGTATCTTTATGATGAAGAGGGTCTTTTAAGATTTTTTGACCCCAAGTATAATAGAAATACAGATCCAAGAATTAATCCAAAACTAGGTTCAATAGCAGAAAGACTTGTAAAGAGTGTAAGAACAAAGTGGGGTAAACCAGATTATGTTGCAACTATCATAAGTGGTTTTAGAACACCATCAGCTAATGAGATTTCAAGTGGTGTCAAAGGTAGTCAACACAAACAAGGTAACGCAATTGACATATTAATGGACAACATACCAAGAGAAAATCAAAAAATATTTATAGATGAAGCAATCAATCTAGGTATAACTGGAGTTGGGTCATACTTTCAGTCCAACTCTGGTAGAGAATTTTTTCATTTAGATGTTGGGCCTAAACGACATTGGGGCCCAGACACCAGTTATTTAAGTCAGTATGCTTTCATGTTACCAATACTGAGGAAATATAGTTTTCCAAGTACGAGTATAGCAGGAAAAACAACAACAACTAAAAAGACACTTAGTCGTGCATAGTTTATAAATAATTTAAATAGGAGTCTACGATGGCAGTGTATGATGCACAGTTACAAAATACTGCAAGGAACACAAGACAGTACACAGATTTGGATTTATTTTTTGGAAAGAAAAGTTCAAATAGTGACATACAAACGATAACAGATGTTCAAGCAGTCAAAAGGTCTATTCGTAATCTTGTGCAACTGAATGTTTATGATAAACCTTTTCATCCAGAGATTGCTGGTGGTGTCAGAGAGATGTTATTTGAAAATATGTCTCCTCTCACTGCACACACAATCGCAAGAAAAGTAGAAGATGTGATTAACAATTTTGAACCAAGAGCTCGTCTGGTAAGTGTTCGTGCTTATCCAGATTTAGATCGTAATGCTTATGAAGTATCCGTTGAATTTTATGTTATTAATACTCCAACCGAACTTGTGGATATGTCACTCATGTTAGAAAGATTACGATAATGGCAATAAATGAAAGAAGATTAAGTGTTACAGAATTTGACTTTGATGACGTAAAAGATAATTTAAAAGTTTTCCTAAAAGGACAATCAGAATTTAAAGACTATGACTTTGAAGGTTCTGGTATGAATATCATGTTAGATATACTTGCATACAATACTCACTATCTTGGGTTCAATGCGAATATGCTCGCAAACGAAATGTTCCTTGATAGTGCATCACTTAGGTCAAGTGTTGTATCACACGCAAAGACTCTAGGATATGAAATACAATCTGCAAGAGCTCCAACTGCAACAGTAAATGTTACACTGACTACAACGAGTGCATCAAAAACAATGTCTGCTGGAACTGCATTCTCAACAACAGTGGATGATGTAAGTTATCAGTTTGTAACTATCGCAGATACAACTGCAACAGGTGCTGGTGGATTTGTAACTTTTAATAACGTAAGTATCTATGAGGGAACTTACCTAACTTCAAAGTATCTCGTTGATACATCAAATCCAGAACAAAGATTTCTTTTACCAGATAATCGTGCAGACACTTCAACACTAAAGGTGCAAGTTCAAAACTCTGCATCTGACTCTACATTAACTACTTACACAAAAGCAACAGATATATCTCAACTATCATCAACGAGTTCTGTTTACTATCTACAAGAAGTTGAGAATGGTAATCATGAAATATACTTTGGAGATGGTAATATCAGTAAAGCGTTATCTGATGGAAACATTGTTATACTAACTTATGTTGTGACAAACAAGACTGCATCAAATGGTGCATCTAGTTTTTCTGCACCATCAACGATAGATGGTGTTAGTGACATCACAGTTACTACAGTACTAAATGCTGGTGGTGGTGCAGAACCAGAAAGTCTTGCATCTATAAAACTACAGGCACCACTTGATTATGCATCACAAGGTCGTGCAGTTACCACAGACGATTATGTAACGTATACCAAAAAACTTTTTGCAAACACACAGGCCGTTTCTGTTTGGGGTGGAGAGGATGGTGGATATGACCCAGCAACAGGTATCACCTCAGTTCCAGAATATGGTAAAGTTTTTATTTCTGTAAGAAGCACTACAGGACAAAATCTTACGGACACAGAGAAAACACAATTAGTAAATGACTTTTCAAAATATAAAGTGGGGTCTATAACTCCTGTGATTGTTAATCCAGAAACAACATTCATCATACTTGGTGTAACATTTCAGTACAACTCAAACACAACAACAAAAACAAATACTGATTTAGAAACATTAGTTAATACAACAATATCAAATTACAATAGTGATAATCTACAGGATTTTAACAGACCATTTAGACACTCACAACTCACAGGTTTAATTGATGATACTGATAATTCAATATTAAGTAACGTAACTACAGTTACACTTGCAAAGTTGATTACACCAACAACAACAGCTGAAACTGCATACACACTAAGTTTTGACAATGCATTTTATAATCCACACTCTGGACATAAGGCAACTGATGGTGGTGTAGTCGCATCAACTGGTTTTTTTATAGATGGTACATCTACAGAGTATTTCTTTGATGATGATGGTACTGGTAATCTTAGAATATATTATCTAGTTGCTGGTGTTCGAACATATTATGATTCTCTTGCTGGAACAATAGATTATACTAATGGAACAATAAAAATCAATCCTGTAAAAATAACAAGTGTGTCTGATGTTGATGATTCTTCATCTACAAAATTTAGATTAACAGTATTACCAAATTCAAACGATATCATACCTGTTAGAAATCAATTGATAGAACTTGATTTAACTAATACAACTGTAACTGGTTCTGTTGATACAACTGCAACAACTGGTAAGGGATACACAGTAACAACAACTGCAACTACAAGTACAACAACTGTAACTACGACTGCATCGACAACACCGACCACATCTGGTTACTAATGAGTAAACAATGAGTAAGAATGAAACTAAACTTACCACTAAGGTATCCTCTCTCATATCTGGACAGACCCCAGATTTTGTGCAGTCAGATCATTCTTTATTCATAAAGTTTGTTAAAGATTATTATAAATTTTTAGAAGCAGGAAGACTTACTGTCACTGCGACTATACAAAATATAATTCAAGAAACAGTAACCACAAGTTATATTTTACAAGAGGATGGTGAGAGGACTCTTGCAGAAAGTTCATCTGGTAAGTTTGTAAATGGAGAAACTATTACAGGTGGAACGTCTAATGCAACTGCAACTATTCTTGTAGAAGATTCCAGAAACAAACATCTTTACATTACATCTCAACAATTGTTCATAACAGGTGAAACCATCACAGGTGGTACGTCTGGTTCTACTGCGACTGTAGATGAGTATCGTGCAAACCCTGTTCAGAATATACAACAACTTCTTGAGTATGGTAATACAGATACAACTATCCACGATTTTCTTGAAAAACTTAGATTATCATTTATGGCTGGAATACCTAACAGTCTTGCATCTGGAACATCAAAAAGAAATCTTATAAAAAACATAAAAGATTTATATGCGGCTAAAGGAACAAGTGAAGGAACTAAACTTTTTAGTAGATTGTTTCTAGGGGAAGAAGCTGGAGTTCTATATCCCAATCAATATATTATGAAACCTTCACATGGTGACTTTAGACAAAAAACAGTTCTTAGAGCATCTGCTGATTCTGGTGTTTTTGGTAGTGAAGTTATAGGACAACTTATCACTGGTGCATCATCTGGTGCAACTGCTGTTATTGAGACAAGTGTTGATTTCCAACAAGCTGGTGTTGCTATATCAGAACTACAACTTGCAAACTTAGTTGGAACATTTACTGATGGTGAGAAGTTTACTGCAACATCAACTACAAAAGATTTAGAAGTTGGGTTTACAATTAGAGCCATAGTATCTTCTGGAACTATAGTTAATGATGGTATACTTCATGATGATAATGAGGATATAACATTAGAGTCAATCGGTAATGAAAATGCAACTATAAAAGTTGGTGGAATTAAAAGAGGTTCAGTAAGTGGAGTTGAGATTGATGATGTAGGTCAGAAATATGAAGTTGGTGATGCTATTACTTTTACAGCGGTCAGTGCAGATACAGATGTTGAGTCTGCCGTAGGTTTTGTTAGTATGGTTGGTGGTGGTATCCAGTTAGAAACTGGAACACTGGACGACTCAAGTTTGACTGATGATGCAATTATATTGGAGTCTGGTTCAACAACACACTTAGAACCTTTTAGTATTATACTTGAACAAATTACTACCGATACTTTTAAAGGTGATGGTGATACAACAGTATTCACTCTAACCAATCTAAGTACAAGCACAGACTCAGACATAACAGTTTATCTTGACAATATAAAACAGACAACCACTAATAAAGATGGAACTACTAATTTTACTTTAAGTGGTACAACTCTTACTTTCACTTCTGCACCAGCAGATAAAGTAAATATAAGACTTGAGGGTGCCTCCAATGATGCGTTAGTTTTGAATGGAACAAATGCATCATCTCTAGATGCTGGACATAACATCACAACTGAAAAGGGTCTTGACTTTGAACAGAAAGATGCACATACAACATCTACAGACCAAATTGTTTTAGAGTTTGATACTTTTGAAAATCTAGGTGAAACAGCAGAGAATGGTTCTATACAAAAGATACACATATCTGATGGTGGTGGTTCTTACACAGACTTACCAACATTAGGTATTACAACCACAACTGGTACAGGTGCAAAGATTGTTGGAGTTACAAATGACATAGGTGCGTTAACAGATATTAACATACAAGACTCTGGGTTTGCATACTCTGAATCTAATCCACCAGAAATGACACCACAAGCTCACTTTGTTCTAAAAGATGTAACAGGAACTTTTGCAAGTGGTAATACTTTAACAACTCATGTGGGAACAGTCAAGGGTTGGGATAGTACAAAGAATATTCTCGATACAACATTTGAAAATGTAATTAGAGTTGAACAAGAATCTTCTAGTACATTTCAAGAGGGTATACAGTTAGAGGAATACACTTTAAAAGATGAGGATATTGCAGAGGGTTTCTTATTAGAAGACACACAAGATTTTGAACCAGATGAAGGTGACTCAATAGTTCTTGAGGGAACTGAAGTTGTCACACCACCAGCAGACTTTGTAACTCTTGTAGTTAAGGTTGTTAGGAACGCTGATGATACTGCTAATATTTTTCAGATAGGTGGTGTTAATCAACCTACACTTGCACTTACTCAAGGAAACACATATTACTTTGATTTGTCTGACAGTTCTTTATATAATTCAGATACCTCACAAAACCATCAACTAAAATTTTCAACAACCTCAGACGGAACACATGGTAGTGGTTCTGCATATACCACAGGTGTTACATCATCTGCGGCTTACATTGACATAGGAACAACTGGTGCGTATATTCAAATAGTTGTTGCGACTGATGCTCCAGACTTGTATTATTATTGTGTTAATCATTCTGGTATGGGTGGAGCAATTCGATCAAAAGAAGTACAAACATTTGTAAGAGATGAAGGTTCTAATTTAGTATTAAATGGTAGTGCGACTACAATCTTTGGATTACAATTAGAGGACTCTTTGGGTAATGGTTTCATACGAGAGGAAGGACTCACATTAACAAGAGCATCTCGTATATCTTTAAATGGTGAAAACACAGATAGTGATTTTGGTCTAAGTGATGGGGACATATTATTAGAGGATGGTTCTAATGATGGTGATACTTCTTTTATTCTAAAAGAGGGTAGTGACACTCATGAAACAACAGGTGTAGAAGATACCTTTGGTGGAACAATATTACTTGAGATGTCAACACTTGATGGTCTTGTTGGTCAAACCTCAGATACAGTTGGTGGTTTCTTTGTTCAAGATGATGGTGCTAAGTTACTCATCAATAGGTTTCAAGAGGATAGTACAGTTGCAAAATTATTACTTGATGGTACTGACTCAAGTAGTACAAACGCTGGACAACAACTCGCAACAGAGAACGCTGGTGATAGTTTAATACTTAATAGTACAGATGGTGATGATGATGCAAACGATAAAATTCTTTTTGAAGATGAAACAGGAAGTGGTGATATATTACTGGACGGAACTGACTCTTCATCAACAGATGCTGGTGATAATATTATCAATCAAGATGCAATTGACTTCAGTAATAAGAACGTAACGATTACAGACTCAAGTGGTGCAAGTGGTACAATCGTCAAGGCAGACATTGGAACTATTACAAGTTCAGTTGCAGTCACACAAACAGATCAAGGCTCATATGATAATATCCAAAGTCTTATGGGTGAGGACTTAAATCGTATTCAAGACTCATATTATTATCAAGATTATTCTTATGAGGTACAGGTCGGTGTATCTCTTGGAGATTATCTAAACGAATTACAGAAGGCAGTTCACCCAACAGGATTTAAACCATTTGGTAAAGTGTCTATTGCAAGTTCAATATCAGTTGCAGTATCGACAACTGCGTCTGGTGTTGGTGATTATACAGGTGATGATACGTTTACACCAGAACTCGCATCTACACTTATTAACATCTTTCAAGTTGAACTTCAAAGAAGAACGGAATCTCCAATATATAATTTGGGTGATACTGATGATCAGATATTATTTGAAAATGGTCTTGTTCCAGGCGATAAGATTATTCTTGATGGTAAATCATCAACTGCATCATCAACAACCAATACAGACTTTTCGATAATTCTAGAGGATAATTTACAACCATCTGGTTATGATTATGATGTTGCGTATTTGGTTTTAGATTCAAGTGCGGCTGGATTTGCAGACGAACATAGTAAGGTTGATTTAGAATCTTTTGCTATAGTGGGAGAGTTTGATAGTCTGTTATTAGAAGCACCACTTCTTGCAGTCTCCAGTGCAACATTTTCTACTGCTGTGATACTGAGTGATACCGATGGTTCAGAATCTACAATCGGTGCATTGACTTTCACAACCAGTTTTGAACTAGGAGGATTTGAATCACAAACTTTAGAAAATGTCGTATTTACTGATAACATTGAACAACCAGGCAGTGAAGCAGTTCTTCTTGAAGATGCGTTTGTTACAACTGGTGATAACATATTACTGGAAGATTTACCTGTAACTGGAACTGGTAGATTAATGTCAGAGAGTGCTCCACTTGTTGCAAGTGGTAATGCAGAACTGGCGTTTTTAAAAGAAACAGAAGTAAGACTTGCATCTAGACCAATACCAAGAGTGATTAATAGTTTACTAATAGAACTTGCAAAAAATCCATTTGGTGGAGAACCAGATGGAGTGCAATTAGAAAATGGTGAGGTAGGAAAGTTTGAATCTGGTGTTGTAGTGTTAGATGGGTTACCACCATTAGATTTTAATGCACCCATATTATTAGAGGGTGATGAAGATTTAGACCATGTTATATTAGAAACAGGTAGTAATATATTAATGGAAACTGGACACAGGACACTTAATGAAGATCAAGGTTTTACAACAAGGGGTATATTAGACAGAGTAGAACTTGAAACAGGAGGTATTCTAATCTCAGAAGATGGTCAGTTTAGAGTAGCTGATTTTGCATCTGATTTATCTTTTGGTGCTGGTGATAGAATAGTATTAGAAGATTTTGATAATGTTCTTCCATCACTAAGTGAGATAGGTGATCTTAAATTTGAAGACATACTAAAACCATCTAAGATAATACTTAGTGACCCACCACATGACCAGAGCAACGCACACGCAGACGAAAACGTAGGAATATTATTAGAAGACTTTGGTAGATTACAACTTGACGGAACTGACTCAGACTCAAGTGATGCTGGTAGTTTTGTAGCTGCAGAAGAGGATACTAATGTCAAGTTTGTTCTAGAAGAGTCTGGAAGTCTATTGACAGAATCCACATCAACTAATACATTTGATGATTTTGTAGAACTTGAAGATGACTCTGGTGTGGTGAGATATGAAACAATTACCTTTGATGGTGGTAAAGTTGCACTTGAATCTTTTGAGTTAATTTTAGAGGAGGGTCAAATACCATTTGAAAACCTAAGACTAAATACTTCACAAAGCACAAAAGTTAAAATTGGAACGCAACGTATCACTCATAGTTCAGTTATAAATGTAAGAGATACAGGACACGTTGTTCTTGAGGATGGTACGCAAGACAATGTTGGGGAACAGTTTAGATTAGTATTAAATACCTCTGCTGATGAAAATGATAACATAAGTTTAGAGGGTGGTACTGGTATTATACCATAAATAAACGTATAAATAAAACGAAGGATTAAAATATGGCCGCAATAATCACTGAAAAATTTAGACTGCATAATGCTTCTCAGTTTGTCGAATCATTTTCTGAAGCATCTGCAAGTACTTACTATCTATTCTTAGGAAAGTCAAGTCCTTTTTCATCTGCAACATCTGGAGGTAGTGATAGTTCTCCACCTACACCAGCAGATGCAGTTGGACAAATAGAATACTATTCTTGGGATTCAATGTTAGGTGCAAAAAACATATCTTCTTCTGATATAACAAGAACAGTTGTTAGAAGAAACTGGGCAAATGGAACAACGTATGATATGTATGAACATAACATTAGTTCAGATAATACAACAACTTCTGGTGCATCTAATCTATACGACTCAACATTTTATTTCCTAACATCTGCAAACAGAGTATACAAAGTTTTAGATAACAATGGTGGAACTGCATACTCTGGTTCTGAACCAACTTCAGAATCTACATCACCTTTTGCATTAGGTGGATATGTTCTCAAATATATGTACTCAGTATCTTCTTCTGATGCAGCTAAGTTTTTAACAACAGACTTCATGCCAGTGTCAACTGACTCAACTGTAAGTGCGGCCGCAACTGATGGTGCAATTGAGTCTTTGATAATTACTGCTGGTTCTGGATATACAGACGGAACATATTATGCAGCTGTTTATGGAGATGGAACAAGTCAAGGAACTTCATCTGGTGCGATTGTAAGAATTACAGTATCAGGCGGTGCAATACAATCGTTTGGATTAACTGCTGGTTCAGATACAACAATCCATGATGGTGGAGCTGCATATACCTTTGGAACAGTTAACTTAGGTTCTAGTTATACATTCTCTGACTCTGGACTGTCAAGTTCTTCCTCTATGGGAAGTGGAAGTGGTGGTGTAGTTCAAGTAGTTATTAGTCCAAAAGAAGGTCATGGAAATGATGCAGTCGCAGAATTAGGTGGTCATTACGTTATGACATCAACTACAGTTACACAAGCAGAGGGTGATGACTTTTCAACTGCAAACGATTTTAGACAAGTTGGTTTAGTTGTAGATCCCACAACATATGGAACATCAACAGTTGCAAGTTCTTCAACTGCAAGACAGACATATGTTGTCAAAGGGTCTAGTGTATCTGGAACTTTTACAGCAGATGAAAAAATTACACAAGCATCAACTGGTGCAGTAGGAAAAGTTGTTGAGTATGATAGTGATAGAAGTTTACTTTACTATCAACAAGAAAGGTTCGGTGACTTTGGAACAAGTTCTACAACTGGTGGGTACGTTGCGTTTAGTGGAACTAACGTAATCACTGGTGATAGTTCTAGTGCAACCTTGACACCATCAAGTACAACTGAATCAGTAACACTTGCAAACAACAATACATTGTCACTTACTTCTGGATATGCAAATCCAGAATTACAACCAGATAGTGGTCAAATAGTTTATTTAGAAAATAGAAAACCAATATCAAGAGCGTCAGACCAAACAGAAGACATTAAACTTATTATAGAGTTCTAGTATGCCACAAATTACAGATTTAAATATTGCACCTTATTATGATGACTTTGACAAAGAGGATAACTTTCATCGTATTCTCTTTCGTCCAGGCTTCGCAATTCAAGCAAGAGAATT